>Ga0265294_10000038_pt1 | contig 135832 bp, 133 predicted proteins | sample MunlanPumphouse3_FD_192504 | JGI IMG/M metagenome (GOLD analysis project Ga0265294, IMG submission 192504) | Groundwater microbial communities from a municipal landfill in Southern Ontario, Canada - Pumphouse #3 | ecosystem: Environmental > Aquatic > Deep subsurface > Groundwater | place... | reverse complement strand
TTCTTAAATAAGTTATCATTTGGAAGTTATAATAGTGCTTTTAAACCAAATAAAACAGAATTTGATTGGTTATCTAGAGATGAAGAACAAGTAAAGAAATATATTGAGGATGATGATTGTGGATTTGTATGCACTACTGGATTTTTTAAAGAATTCACATCTGCATTAGCAAATCTCCATTCTCTTGATAAAATAAAAAGAATACCTTTAAATTTACCTATATTACTAATTTCTGGAGAAAAAGATCCTGTAGGAGAAAATGGAAAAGGTGTAATGAAATTGTATAGTCTATATAAAGATAATGATTTAAAAAATGTTGATATCAAACTCTATCCTAATGCAAGACACGAAATCTTCAATGAAATAAACAAAAATGAAATAATTTCTGATGTCATAAAATGGCTTAACAAAAATTAATGTGAAGAGGTGAGCGAATGTTATTAAATAGTTTATTAGCAAATTTCCTGGGGTTATTTGAAGTAGGTAGTGAAATTTCTGCAGGAGATATCTTTTTAAGAATAGGTATGTCTGTTATCCTTGGAGGAATAATTGGAATAGAAAGAGAATGGCATGGAAGACCGGCAGGACTTAGAACTCATATCCTAGTCTCTGTTGGAGCTTGTCTTGTTACTCTTGTTTCAATGTATGGGTTTGGTGATGCAAGTGACCCAGCTAGACTTGCTGCTCAAGTAGTCAGTGGTATTGGTTTCCTTGGTGCTGGTGCAATCATTCGTGATAAAGGTGATGTAACGGGAATCACAACTGCTAGTACAATATGGATTACTGGTATGATTGGACTTGCATGTGGTAATGGTTTTTTTGTAGGTGCCGCTGCTGCAACAATTATATCTTTAATAACTCTAGTACTTTTAAGAGCACTTGCAAGAATTATTGGAAAAAGAACAAACTCAATAGAAGTTATTGGAGATTCCACTCATCCATTATTAAAAGAAGTTGTGGAAATTTGTGATCAATATGGGTTGGTACTTACAAATATTCAAGCAAAAGTTATTGAATATGGAAAAATTGAAGCTATAAAGTTGACTGCTGATTTTGTAAGAGGTTCTAACAAAGAGATAATAAAAAAATGTATCACACAAGTAGATGAGGAATTAAAACCTTATTCAATATTTATTAAATAAAAAAGACTGGTAATCCCAGTCTTTTTTTATAATATTTAAATTATTATCCTAATAAACTTAGTAACCCTTTTCCTTCATTTACTAAAACAAATAGAGGAATAAAGATTAAAGAAACTATACTCATTAATTTAATTAGAATGTTGATTGATGGACCTGAAGTATCTTTGAATGGATCACCTACTGTATCACCGACAACTGCTGCCTTGTGCTCTGGTGTTCCTTTTCTACCACTTGCTTCAATATATTTTTTAGCATTGTCCCATGCTCCACCAGCGTTTGACATAAATATTGCCATCAAAACTCCAGTTACAAGTGAACCAGCTAATAATCCAGCAACTCCTTCATACCCAATTAATAATCCTACAACAACTGGAGAAACAAGAGCAAGAACCCCAGGAACAAGCATTTCTTTTAAAGCCGCTCTTGTAGAAATATCTACACATCTTGCATAATTTGGCTTTGAAGTTCCGGCCATAATTCCAGGATCTTCTTTAAATTGTTTTCTTACTTCTTCTATCATTTCAAATGCTGCCTTACCAACAGAATCCATTGTTAAAGCTGTAAACAAGAATGGTAACATACCACCAATTAATAATCCTACAACAACATTTGGTGATGCAAGATTTAATAAAGTAGTAATATCTATCCCTTCAATAGCATGATTCATATTCATAATGAAAGTAACAAATAGTGCTAAAGATGTTAATGCAGCAGAACCAATTGCAAACCCTTTTCCCATAGCTGCTGTCGTATTTCCAACAGCATCTAATTTATCTGTTATTTCTCTAACTGACTCATCAAGTTCTGCCATTTCAGCAATACCACCTGCATTATCAGCAATTGGTCCATAAGCATCAACGGCTACTGTTATTCCTGTTGTTGATAACATACCAACAGCAGAAAGTGCAATACCGTAAACTCCATTTACCTTAAAGGATACTAATATACCAACTGATATTAGTAAGATTGGAACAACAGTTGATAACATACCAACTGATAAACCACTTATTATTGTTGTTGCTGCTCCTGTTTCAGATTGTTTAGCAATCTTTTTAACATATTTATAATCTGCTGATGTAAATATTTCGGTTACATTACCAATAATTACACCAACAACTAACCCAATTAAAACTGCCAAGAATGTTTTATAAAAATCATGACCAAAGTATAAAATACTTAGTCCTAACGATGCTAATAAAACAATAGCTGAAGAAACATAAGTTCCATTTTTAAGTGATTTTGAAGGATCTTTATCTCCTTTAACAAAATTACTACCTATAACTGCTGCAATAACTCCAAAAGCTGATAAAACTAATGGATATAATACACTTTCTAAAACTAATGTTGAAGCAAAAGCCCCAAGTGAAACAGCAGATATAATTGCGCCAACATAAGATTCAAATAAATCTGCTCCCATCCCAGCAACATCACCAACATTATCACCGACATTATCAGCAATAACTGCAGGATTTCTTGGATCATCTTCAGGAATTCCTGCTTCTACCTTACCAACTAAATCCGCACCAACATCAGCTGCCTTTGTATAAATACCGCCACCAACTCTTGAAAATAAAGCGATTGATGAAGCACCTAGTCCAAAGCCTGTAACAATATCAGTTAATTTTACAAAATCAGCATTAATTGAAGGCAAAAAGTTAAATAGATATAACATTAAACTTAATCCTCCAAGGCCTAGTGAAACTACACATAATCCTGTGATTGCTCCACCAGAAAAGGCCATTGATAGTGCCTTATTAATTCCACCTTTTGCAGCTGCTTGTGCTGTTTTAGCATTTGCACTTGTAGCAGATCTCATACCAATGAATCCTGCTGTACCAGAAAGTATTGCCCCTAACAAAAAACAAACTGCAGTTAGTGGACTTACTGCAATAGCGATAACAATAAACAAAACGACGATAAATATTCCTAAAGTTCTATACTCTCTTTTTAAGAAAGCCATTGCTCCTTCGCGAATATAAGATTGAATTTCGGCCATTTTCTTGTCTTCTACTTTGACCTTATCAACTTTATTTTTTAAGAAAAACGCGTAAGCAAGTCCTAATAGTGACACAACAGTTACAATTATAACCATTGTGAATGAATTTAGTAATCCCATAAAATCCCCCTCACTTATCTATTTAGGCTTTATATGCAACCACTATTATATAATAGAACTTTTTTTAATTCAATACAAAGAAAGTTTTATTGGTGTTGAATTAATTACACTTTTATTGTATTATAATTACGCACATTATCTTCAGGGCAGGGTGCAATTCCCTACCGGCGGTATACCCCGCGAGCCAATAGGCAGAACTAGTTAAATTCTAGTGGCGACAGTAAAGTCTGGATAAAAGAAGATTACATTTTTTGTTTTATTGCCCGTGACTTTAATTGTGCGAGCATTTTTTATTTTGGGAGGTGCCTAAAATATGTTCGCAAATCTAAAAGACACAAAAAAATTAGTATTAACCGCAATGCTTGCAGCCCTAGCTTTTGTATTATCGTTAATTGAAATTCCTACACCATTTCAGTCATATCTTTCAATTGATGCAAGCGAAATACCTGTATTAATAGCTGCAAACTTTTTTGGAAGTGGTGGTCTTATAATAGTAGTAATATTAAGATCTTTATTTCGCTTTTTCTTTAAAGGAACTTTGATATTTGGAGAAATTGCAGCAATTTGTGCTTCAATAATACTTGGTTTAATATTCACGTATATTAATAAAAAAATGTCAAAAAATAGCGAAATAAAAAATAATAACATAACAAAAATATTAGGAATAATTAGTTCTGTTTTTTGTATTATCGCTATAATTATATTAGCAACCAGTAATTTTGATTGGAAAATAATGGGTATTATTGTATTTTCATTACCTTTATTATTACTATTTATATTACTTATAAGACCAAGCAAACAATTAAAACTATATTTTGTTCAAACAATAATAAGTTCAATAGTAGTTACTGTTATTATGGTCATATTAAATTTTATATTCATTACACCATCAAATGCCTTACAAAAATTTGCTTTTTATCCAGAAATTGTTGAATTATGGTTTAATGGATCGATAAAACAATATATATATGTAACTATTATTCCTCTAGTTCCTTTTAATATTTTTAAAATAATTATAATGATTTGGCTATACTTTTCAGTTGAAAGAGTAATAAAATTTTCAAAAACTAAAACAAACTAAAAGCAACAATTTCTTGTTGCTTTTGTTTAATTATTTTCTTTTGTTATTCTTCTACTATTGCCTGAACTGGGCAAGATGCCATTGCTTCTTCTGCTTGAGAAACTAGATCTTCAGGAACTTCACTAATTACTGTCTCTGCTAATCCGTCTGAACCAATTGCAAATACTGCACTAGCGACAGCGGCACAAACACCACATCCAATACAAGTATCTTTCTTTACAACAAATTTTTTAGCCATCTTCATAACCTCCGTTGAATTAATTTATGCATATTTCCACGCGGATACATTATAAGATAACAAAAACAAAATTGCAAATATTTTATAATTTTCGAAAAATACTCCTTTTATTCGGGAAGTAACTTAATTTTTAAAAGTTATTTCTGATGAATGATTTTCTTAACTATGCTATAATCTCTTCTAGAGATTTATAAAGCGAGAGGGGGATTAATATGAAAAAACTTATTATTGCAATTGACGGTCCTGCTGCAGCTGGAAAAAGTAGTGTGGCAAAACTTCTTGCAGAACGCTTGAATTATTTATACGTAGATACAGGAGCAATGTATCGATGCATAACTCTTCTTGTTCTAAAAAATAAAGTAGATGTTGAAGATGAAGATGAGATAGCAAAATTACTAAAAGATTGTAATCTCAGCGTATCGAAATCCTTTTTTATACTAAATGGCGAAGATGTTACCCATGAAATTAGAAGCAAAAAAGTTTCTGATAATGTCTCTGTTGTTTGTGCTCATCCAAAAGTTAGAATGGAAATGGTAAACAAACAAAGAGAACTAGCAAAAGATGGCGGTGTAGTTCTTGATGGTAGAGATATAGGAACCTTCGTCTTTCCAAATGCTGATGTTAAAATTTATCAAACGGCTAATACTGAAACAAGATCTTTAAGAAGATATCAAGAAAATAGAGCAAAAGGAATTGATACTTCTCTTGAAGAGGTTATGCAAGACATTATAAAAAGAGACAAAATGGATTCAACAAGATTACTTGCACCTTTAATGAAAGCAGAAGATGCTGTTTTAATTGACACCTCTTCTATGAATACCGAACAAACTGTAAATAAAATTATTGATATAATAAAAACTAAAACTGGAGAGGAATTTAATGATTGAAGGTAAAGTTGCGATAGTTGGTAGACCAAATGTTGGTAAATCCACTATTTTTAATCGCGTAATTGGAACTAGACTTTCTATTGTTAGTGATGAAATTGGCGTTACTAGAGATCGTTTATATGGTCGAGCCTTATGGCTAACAAAAGAATTTAGTATAATTGATACTGGTGGAGTAGAAATAAAAAACCAACCATTCCAAGAACAAATAAGAGCTCAAGTAGAAATAGCAATTGAAGAAGCTGATGTAATTGTTGTAGTTTGTGATGCAAAAATTGGATTAACAAATGATGACCGCTTTGTGGCTAAAATGATTTTAAAATCTAAAAAGCCTGTTGTACTTGCTATTAATAAGGTTGATGATGGTCACTTAAAAAGTGAAATCTATGATTTTTATAAATTGGGATTAGGAACTCCAATCGCTGTAAGTGGTGTTCATGGTATAGGTATTGGTGATTTATTAGATGAAATAATTAAAAAAATGCCATTTAAAAAAATCGAAGAAATCGAAGGAGAAATAAGATTCTCTTTAATTGGTAGACCAAATGTTGGTAAATCATCATTAACAAACGCAATTTTAAATCAAGAGAGAGTAATAGTATCTAATATAGAAGGAACAACACGAGATGCTATTGATACACCTTTTGTAAAAGATGATAGAAATTATGTGATTATTGACACTGCTGGACTTAGAAAAAGAGGAAAAATTTATGAAGCTGTTGATAAATATGCAGCTTTAAGAGCACTTGCTGCAATAGATAGAAGCGATGTGGTTCTTCTTGTTATCGATGGCGAGATTGGGATTAGAGAACAAGACAAAAATATAGCTGGATATGCAATAGATGCGGGAAAAGCTATTGTAGTTGTAGTAAACAAATGGGATGCTGTTGAAAAAGATGACAAAACTATGTCAACATTTAGCAAAAAAATAAAAGCAGAATTTAAATTTATTGACTATGCACCAATAGTTTTTGTTTCTGCTTTAAATAAAAGTAGAATTCAAACAATATTTGAAGCTATTGATACAGCATATGATAATACTACAAAAAGAATTCAAACAAGTGTATTAAATTCAATTATTATTGATGCTCAACAGATGAACCCAGCACCAGAATTTAATGGAGGACGAATAAAAATACTCTATTCTAATCAAGTAGCTATTAAACCTCCTACATTCGTTCTTTTTGTAAATAATCCTAATTTCTTGCATTTTAGTTATAAAAGATATTTAGAAAATAGAATTAGGGATTCTTTCGGCTTTGAAGGAACACCAATAAAAATAATATGTAGGGTGAGTGAATAAAATGAAAATATCAATAATAGGCTCTGGTTCTTGGGGAACTGCTCTAGCAAATGTTGCAGCAGATAATTCCCATGATACTTTAATTTATGGTCGAGATGAAGATATAGTAAATGAAATAAATATTAATCATACAAATAATTATTATCTACCAAATGCAATTTTAAATAAAAAAGTTATAGCAACAAGTAGTTTAAAAAAAGCAATAAACGATAGAGATATAATTGTTTTAGCTGTACCTTCTGCTGCAATTGAAGATGTTTGTAAATCAATTACTCCTTTGCTAAACAAAAAAAGTATTATTGTTAATGTTGCTAAAGGATTTAATTCTAACAATGAAAAATTATCTAATACAATTAGAAATATTATTCCTCTTGAAAAAAGACAAGAAATAGTTTCTCTTCTTGGGCCTTCACACGCAGAAGAAGTCATACAAAGACTATATACAGCAATAAGTTCTGTTTCTATAGATGAAAAAGTAGCAAAAATTGTTCAAAAAGCTTTTTCAAACGAATATTTAAGAGTCTATACTTTACATGATGAAATAGGTGCCGAGTATGCTTGTGCCTGTAAAAATGTTATAGCGATTGCTAGTGGTATAATTTCTGGTCTTGGTTTTGGAGATAATACTCTTGCAGCTCTAATTACTAGAGGGCTAGCAGAAATATCTAGATTAGGAATTATCATGGGGGGAGAAATGGAAACATATCTAGGACTTACTGGAGTGGGAGATCTAGTTGTTACTTGTACTTCAATTCATTCTAGAAACTTCCAAGCGGGCCTTAAAATTGGTAAAGATGATGGAGTCGAAGATTTTTTCAAAAACAACAAAGCAACCGTTGAAGGAATACGCTCATGTAAAGTTGTTCATCAATTAGCAAAAGAAAAAGGTGTAGAAATGCCGATAACTAATGCAATATACAAGGTTTTATATGAGAATAAAAAACCTTCTAATATAATAAAAGATTTAATGAAAAGAGATTTAAAAAGCGAAAGATAGCAAATTTTTTCTTATTTTAGACTAAAAAAGTATAAAATAGCCTCTTTTTAGGCATATTTTGCTTGTTATTTATTGCTAATCATTACTATTTTATGCTATTATATGCTTACAAGTAGGAGGTTACATATATGAACAAAGTTCAATTAGCCGAAAAAATTGCAGAAAAAGAAAATTTTACTAAAAAAGCTGCTCTAGAGTTGGTTGATATAGTGTTAGACCAAATTACCGAAGCTCTTGTTTCTGGGGAGCCAGTTAAGTTAAGTGGTTTTGGCAATTTTTCTGTAAAAGAAAAACCTGCACGTTTAGCTAAAAATCCTATCACAAAAGCAACCGTAAAGGTTCCTGCCTCTAAAAAAGTATCATTCAAACCTAGCGAATTGTTCAAAGAGAAATTCTAGAACCAAAAGGGAGATTCAGTTCTCCTTTTTTTATTTATTTAAATTTGATATTATAGTAAAATTTTATTATAATTTTTATAGACATAGGGTGATTAGTTGAATGGTTAAAAAGAAAGAACTTCTGAAAAAAATATATTTTGGTAATTTTATTATTAGTGATGATAAAAAAATAAGTCTATCGTTTTCAATTTTTGCTGTAATAACTATACCTTTACTATCCCTATTTTTTGTTGAACTAGAAAGCCCTTTTGACTTTACAATGAGTTATATGGGAAATAACGGTCATAGAGTATTTTTTATTATATGGGGAAATATAACTGCTGTACTATTGGGACTTTTTGCAATAAGAACTTATAATACTTACCAATATCACGATAAACGCTCTAGAGTTCTTGTTGGATTGGCTTATTTATTTTTAGTTTTAACGGTTCTTTTGCCTTCTGTTGATGATTTGCCAATACTTTCTTCACTACATACACTTTGTGCTATTGCTTTTTCTGCATGTTTCATAATATCTTTAACTCTTTTTTTATTATATATAAGATCAATAAATAAAAAAATAGGGCTTAAAGGATTGAAATTATATTTTGCTTCAATAGGAATTCCTCTTCTAGCACTTTTCTTATTTGGCCATTGTGGAGTATATGAAATATTATTTTTTGTAACAATTTCACTTTTCTTATTTAACTTAAACTATTTTGTACTATCCAAAAACAACAATATTTTAAATAAGTAATTCATTATATAAATATAGGGGGAATGAATGTGGAAAATTTAATAATCTTACTTTTATGCATTGTAATTGCTTCTGTAGCCCAATCTGCAGTAACAAGTGCTTATACAAAAAATTTAAAAATATTTAATTCTAAAGGAATAACAGGATTTCAAGCTGCTTCTAATTTTTTGCATAATAATGGAATATATGATGTTGAAATAGTAGCAATTAATGGTGTTTTAAGTGATCATTATGACCCAAGCAAAAAACAATTAAGTCTTTCAAAAGATGTTTATTTTGGAAACAGCATATCTAGTGTTGCAATTGCTTGCCATGAAGTGGGACACGCAGTACAAGATTATGAAAAATATAAGGCATTAAGGTTTAGAAACTCAATAGTTCCTATAACAAGAATTTCTAGTAGTTTATCTTGGATATTAATTTTTGCGGGAATTATTTTTGGTATATTAGACCTTTTGTATGTAGGACTAATAATGTTTGGAATTGTTGCTTTTTTCCAATTAGTAACATTACCTGTTGAATTTAATGCTTCTAATAGAGCAATAAAATATTTAGAAAGTGATGTTCTTGACTATGAGGAACTTAAAGGTGCAAAACGTGTTTTAAATGCTGCTGCTCTTACATATGTTGCAGCACTAGTAACGTCTTTACTACAAATTGCTCGTTTCTTAATGATTTTTGGAGGTCGCGGTTCTAGAAGATAATAATTTATTTGTCATAACAAAAAAAGGTTGATATTTAAAATACCAACCTTTTATTTATTTAAATTTTTAATTTATCCTAAGTAAGCCTTTAACATCCAATGCAACTTTTGATAACTAGCTAAATAACCATTAAATTGATCTACTGTTGCTCCATCGCCTTGCTCTTCAGCTAACCCAACGATTTCTTTAGTATCACGAATCCAATACTCAACATCTGCAAGCAATGCTTTTACTGTATCACTTGATGATATTGGAGCATCATCTAACTCTTTTACAGAAGTTAATTCTAATGCTTTTTTCAAACTTGCAACAGGCATTTCACCCAATGCTAATAATCTTTCTGCTACATCATCCATAATAACTGCAGTTTCATCGTATAATTCTTCTAGCTTAGCATGAAGTGCAAAGAAACCATTTCCCTTTACATACCAGTGCAAGTTATGAAGTTTAATGTACATAACTTGTTGATTAGCTAAGTACTCATTAAGTTTTTCAATTAAATTTTTATTCATATATATTCCCTCCATTTTATTGAATAAATTCTAATTAACTTTTTCCATTAATTTCCTCTTTATTCATTGTCTATTTTCGGCTTTTCTTATTAAGGAAAATAGCGGTTAAGTTAAACTAACTTTATTTAATTATATTCTAGCACAGACCACTAAAATGTCAAATAAAATGCACTAATTAGAAATTGTTAAAAGTATTCATTTTTTATAAACTATAGTATAATCATAATATATTTAAAACTATCGATGGAGTGAAGGAGTAAATAATGAAATATTCATTTGAGAAAATTTCTACCATATTAGAAAAAATAAATAATGCTGGTTTTTTAGCATATATTGTTGGAGGTACTTCGCGAGATATTTTACTTTATCAAAACAGTGAAGATATTGACATTGCAAGTAACGCTACTCCTAATCAATTATCTAATATATTTGAAAATGCCAATTATGATAAATTTTCTGCAAAATTTGGAACTTTCAAATCAATGATTGAAGGATTAGATGTAGAAATTACTACTTTCAGAGTAGAGGGCGATTACGATGATTATAGACACCCTAAATTGATTAAATATGTCAGCGACCCTTATACCGACTCTTTTAGAAGAGATTTTACTATAAATGCAATCTATATGGATAAATATGGTGATATTGAAGATTTTCATAATGGTATCCAAGATTTAAATAATAAAATTATTAAAATGATTGGTGATCCCTATGAAAAAATAAATGAAGATCCAGTAAGAATATTAAGGGCTCTTAGATTTAAAATTTCATTAAACTTTACTATAGAAGAAAAATTAGAAAAAGCCATTGTTGATAATGCCGACCTAATTGAATATATTTCTATTACAAGACAAAAAATTGAATTACAAAAAATGCTAAAATACGCTAGTATGGAAAAAATAACTAAAATCCTTGATAGATACAATATTGATATAAAATTAAAATAACTTTTTTAAAAGAAAAATATAGTTTATAATTTGGGTGGTGATATTTAATGGAGAAAAGTGCATTTTATGATGCTGTTGATTGGAAAACAATCTTAATTGCTAAATATAAAGATTTGTTACTTGATGAAGAACAGGTAATGATTTTATTAATGTGTGATTATTGTCTATCGGATGGAGCAAAACTAGTTACTCCTGATTTATTGTGCCTTAAAATGACTCTTGATTTTAAAAAAGTTGATCAATTATTTACTGACTTGATGATAAGGGGATTAATAAATATCGTTGAAGACCAAAATAAAAAAACTATAACCTCTCTTGAAAACTTGAAAAAAATTTTAATATCTAGTTTTATTGAAGAAAACCTTAAAAATCAAAAAGTAGAAGCCAAAACAGATCCAGAAAATCAAAAAAATATAATTAGTACTTTTGAGAATAAATTTGGAAGACCTCTATCTTTTATTGAAATTGAAACAATTAATAGTTGGCTTGATGAAGGATATGAATTAGATAAAATTAAAATGGCTTTAAATGAAGCAATAAGTATGAAAATCAAAAATGTTCGTTATATTGACAAAATATTATTGGAATGGCGACAACAAGAAGAGAAAGAAAAAGAAGGATATACTACAATTAGTGATAAGTGGAGAAGCGACATTGAAGAAACAAGAAAAATTGCAAGTCTAAATTGGATAGAAAAAAATGACGATAAATAAGTCCAGGAAAATTCTAGAATATCTTGATAAAATACTCCCTGAAGCTAAATGTGAATTAAATTATACTAATATATATGAATTAATGATAAGTGTTATACTATCTGCTCAAACAACAGATAATTCCGTAAACAAAGTAACACCAAATCTTTTTAAAGAATATTCATCATTTAATGATTTGGCCTATGCACCAATAGAAAAGCTAGAAAATCATCTAAAAACACTTGGACTTTTTAAAATTAAGGCAAATAGAATAAAAGAGGTATCAAATATTATATTAGAAAAATATGGTGGTATTGTTCCAAATAATATTGAAGAGTTAACATCAATAAAAGGTGTTGGAAGAAAAACTGCTTCTGTTATTCTTGTTGAATATTATAATGTTCAAGCCTTCCCCGTTGATACTCATGTTCATAGAATTGCCATTAGATTAGAAATTGCAAGTAATAAAGATAGTTTATTTAATGTTGAACAAAAATTGAAGTTATTTTTTAAAGACTACAATTGGAAGAAATTGCATCATCAATTAATTGCATTTGGAAGATATTATTGCAAAGCAAAAAACCCATTATGTGATAATTGTGAATTAAAAGATTTTTGTTCTTATTATAAAAAAACAAGGAAGTATTAATCCTCGTTTTTTTTATTAAAATAAATAGTTTTTATTGTAGATATATAATCTATTGTCAAAATGTAACCTTGTTTTACCAAAAATCCTTTTTCTTCAAAAACACTATACGGTATAGATTTTTTAGTAGATTTATAATATTGACCAACAACACTTCCATCTAAAATAAATATTTTATTCAAAAGTTTAAAATTCACTATTATAAATCCTATTCCTCCATGTTCAGCAACTCTTAAAAGATGTTCTACTTGATGAGCGTGAATATTTGCTAAAGGAAAAGAAGTTTTATTCATTGTTTCTTTTGCTTCAAAATCAACATATTTGCCAAGAAATACCCCATTATAATCTGTCGTACTTGGTTGTTCAAAATATGCCTCACAAATTTTGCCAGAAATATTTTTATCATTAAACATTTTAACAACTCTTATAGGGGTTGGTTTTTTATAAATTAATGCAATATTATTGTTTTTATAAAATTCATTTGCAATATTTATCTCTTCTTCAAATTTCATACCCCTATTAATATAGTTGATATTTGAAGAACACTTCTTCCCTTTTACTGTTTCTTTTTTTATCATATTAGGATATTTCATTATTTTTAAGCTCCTTTTTTAATAAAAATCAAAATTACATTACTATTTTATCATAAAAATGATCCAATATTATATCCTATTGTTGCATTTAGATAATGAATGATGCAAAATATATATGCGGTTTTGGCAATCGCTGCTTTTATAAGTAGAGGAAAGTCCATGCTCGCACTAACTGAGATGTTAGTAATGATTGTGCTGGTTGAAAAAATAAGACCAGGTAAACGGAAGCGTTTAACGGCGGATTGATACCTAAATCTTTATGATATGGTTAAAATCCATAAAGTGCCACAGTGACGTAGCTCTAAGGAAACTTAGAGGTGGAACGTTGGTAAACCCCACAAGCGAGAAACCCAAATTTTGGTAGGGGAATTTTTGAGAAAGAAATGAATTTACTCAAAAAATGCTTTGCATAGATAAATGATTGCCCGATACAGAACATGGCTTATTAAATCGCAACTTAACAAAAGAGCTTAGAGCTCTTTTATTTATTTATCCAATGCTTTATAATATTCACATGAGTTATGAGGTGTAATTAATAAATGAAATGGTTTACTAAAATGAATCTTCCAAATAAACTTACTGTTATTCGAATGTTAGCTGTAATTTTAATAATAATAATAGCACTTTTTCCTTATCAAGCATTAAATATTAATGTTGTTTCTTTTGCTGTTTTGGGCACAACTTTTTCTCTAACACGTATTTTAATATTTGTTTTATTCGCATTTGCTTCATTTACAGATTTTCTTGATGGAAATATTGCAAGAAAAAGAGGTATTGTCACTACATTTGGAAAGTTTTTGGATCCAATAGCCGATAAATTACTTGTTAATGTTTTGTTTATAATACTTACTGTCTGGGGGGAAATTCCAATAATTGTAACTTTAATATTTATTATAAGAGATACAATTGTTGATGCTATTAGATTAATTGCTATTGATAAACAGGTGGTAATTGCAGCTAGTAAACTTGGAAAATTAAAAACAGTAACTCAAATGATCTCTTTAATATTTGTTTTACTTTTTATTCCTGGAAAATTAATTATTGTTTATCTTGCTGGAGCCATTTCTTTAATATCTGGAATTGAATATTTTATTAAAAATAGAAAAATTGTTCTTGAAGGTGCAAATTACAATGGATAATATTATTAATTTACTTAAATCTAAAAAACTCACTCTTTCTTCTTGTGAAAGCATAACAGGAGGAGGCTTTGCTAATTATATAACGAATATCCCTGATGCTTCTTGTATCTATAAGGGAGGCTTAGTTACCTACTCTAATGATATTAAAATGCATATAGCTAATATCAAAAAAGAGACTATACAAAAATATGGAGCCATATCAAAAGAATGTGCCTATGAAATGGCAAAAAATACTAAAGAAATATTTAATAGCGATATTTGTGTATCTTTTACTGGAAACGCTGGCCCAGCAGCAAGCGAAAGCAAAAAAGTTGGCTTAATATATATTGGATTTGCTTATAAAGATATTGTTGATGTCAAAGAATATTTTCTAAAAGGATCTAGATCAGATATTAAGAATACTTGTATTAAAATAGCTTTAGAAAAAATTATAAATGAAATTGTTAAGGAATTATCATAAAATGATATAATGATATATAAGATATATATACTTAAGGGGGAGACTGGCTTTGGAAAAAAATGTTAATAAAAATAATTTAAATGAAAAATTGGAAGAAACACTAAAAACTATTCAAAAACAATTTGGTCAAGGATCAATAATGAAACTCGGAGATAGATCAGAAATTCAGGTTGATTCTGTATCAAGTGGTTCTCTTGCTCTTGATTATGCTTTAGGGATTGGAGGATATCCAAGAGGAAGAATCGTAGAAATTTATGGTCCTGAGTCTAGTGGTAAAACAACTGTTGCCTTACATGCAATTGCCGAAGCCCAAAAAGCCGGTGGACGTGCTGCCTTTATTGATGCCGAACACGCCGTTGACCCTGGATATGCAAAAAGACTAGGAGTTAATATTGATGAATTAATTCTTTCTCAACCAGACTCTGGAGAACAAGCAATGGAAATTGCTGACTTATTGATTAAAAGTAATGCTATTAATTTAATTGTTGTTGATTCTGTTGCGGCTTTAGTACCTCAAGCAGAACTTGAAGGAGAAATGATGGATTCGCAAATGGGGTTACAAGCTCGTCTAATGTCAAAGGCCTTAAGAAAAATTGCTGGCAACCTCAATAGAACTAATTGCACCATTATTTTTATAAATCAACTTAGAGAAAAAGTTGGTATTATGTTTGGAAATCCTGAAACAACCCCGGGAGGTAGAGCTCTAAAATTTTATTCTTCAATTAGATTAGAAGTTAGAAGAAGCGAGGCAATTAAGCAAGGAACAGACATTGTTGGTAATGTTGTTAATATTAAAGTTGTAAAAAATAAAGTAGCCCCACCATTTAAAACCGCACAAGTAGAAATTATGTATGGTGAAGGGATATCAAAGACTGCTGAAATTCTAGAATTAGCTGTTAACTTTGATATAATTAAAAAATCCGGTGCTTGGTATGATTATAATGGTGAAAGAATTGGTCAAGGAAAAGAAAATGTTAAAAAATATTTAAAAGACAATCCATTAATATTCCAAGAGATATTTCAAAGTGTTAAAGAAAAAATGCTTTCGAAATAAAAGTACCTATAATATGGTACTTTTTTTGTTTTTTTAACCTTCATAAAAATTATTATAGTTTTTATTTATTGTTATTCACTCAAAAATATATTAAAATAAATGTGTATGGAAATATAGGCATTCCATTCCGTATTTACAAAAGTACGTTTATTAATATTAATAGGAGGATTTATATGTTATTAGCAGGATTCGCAAATGAATTCTTGCTTCCTCTTATCATAGGTATATTTGGTATAATTATAGGAATAGCTTTAATGTATTTTATCCCACTTTCTGGGATTAAGAAAGCTAAAGGACGCGCATCAAGAATAACAAAAGAAGCAGAAATAAAAGCAGAACAAATTGTAAGAAATTCACAACTTGATGCCAAAACCACAGTTTATGAGATGAAAGTTGAAGCAGAAAAAGAAATAAAAGAAAGAAAACAAGAAGCATCTGCTTTAGAAAATAAACTATTATTGCGTGAACAAAACATTGATCGTCGTGATTTGGCTTTGCAGACCAAAGAAACGAATCTTGAAACAAAATCCGAACAATTAACCGAAAAAATAAATGACCTTGATAAAAAAGAAGCAGAATTGAACAAGAGAATTGATTCAATTATTTTAGAGTTAGAAAAAGTTGCCATGATGACTTCACAAGAAGCAAGAAGTGAACTATTAAAACGTGTTGAAGAAAAAATAGCCGTTGAAATAGCTTCTTACATTAAAAACCAAGAAGAAGAAGCAAAACTAGTGGCAAATGATAAAGCTAGAAATTTAATCGCTTTGGCGATTCAAAAATATTCACAAGAAGTTACAAACGATAGAACAGTTTCAGTTGTTTCTCTTCCTTCTGATGATTTAAAAGGAAGAATTATTGGACGTGAAGGAAGAAATATTAGAGCAATTGAACAATTAACTGGTGTTGATTTAATAATAGATGATACTCCAGAGGTAATCACTGTTTCTTGTTTTGATCCTATCCGTAGAGAAATAGCTCGTTTAGCATTAGAATATTTAATTAAAGACGGAAGAATTCAACCAGGAAGAATTGAAGAGGTTGTTGAAAAATCAAAAATAGAAGTTCAAGAATCTATTCAAAAAGCTGGAGAAGAAGCTTTATTTAAATTAGGAATATCAAAAATAAACCATGAACTAATTGAATATATTGGTCGTTTAAAATATCGAACATCATATGGACAAAATGTTTTACAACATTCACTAGAAGTAGCCTTCCTTGCAGGGATTATGGCTAGTGAACTTGGTGTTGATCAACATCTCGCAAGAAGAGCTGGATTACTACACGATATTGGTAAGTCTGTTGACTTTGAAATTGAAGGAAGTCATATTGAAATTGGTGTGCGTTTAGCGAAAAAATATGGTGAACATAAATATGTTATTAATGCAATAGAGTCTCACCATGGTGATGTTCCTGCAAATAACATCATATCTAATTTAGTTGCTGCTGCCGACACCTTAAGTGCTGCAAGACCTGGTGCAAGAAGCGAAACTTTAGAAAAGTATATTCAAAGAATTGAAAAACTTGAAGAAATTTCTAAAGGTTTTGACGGAGTACAAAGTGCTTATGCAATACAAGCTGGTAGAGAAATTAGAGTAATGGTAGTTCCAGAAAAAATTGATGATATTAAATCATTTAAACTTGCTCGCGATATTCGTGAAAAAATTGAAAATGAATTAACATATCCTGGTCAAATTAAAGTTACAGTTATTAGAGAAACTAGAGCAAATGAAATAGCAAAATAGAATAGAGATGATTTGATGAGATTTTTATTTATTGGTGATGTAGTTTCAAAAATTGGTCGTCAAATGATATTTGATAATCTTGAAAAGATTAAGGATAAATATAATATAGATTTTGTAATAGCAAATGGAGAAAATGCTGCTCATGGAAGAGGTATATCAGTTAATACCTACAACTCTCTTATTAATATGGGGGTTGATGCAATTACTTTGGGTAACCATTTTAACTCTTGTAATCAATCAAATAATTTTTATGTTAATGCCACAAAACTAATTAGGCCTCTAAACATTCATCCTAGTGCCACAGGATTAGGCACTAGGGTCTTTGATTTTAATAACATTTCTTTTAGAATAACTAATATTCTTGGCAGAGTTTTTATTAATGCCTTAAATCCTCAAAACCCTTTTGATGTTCTTGATGAATTATTGACTAAATGTGAAGAAAAGATTCATATAATTGATTTTCATGGAGAAGCAACTGGAGAAAAAATGGCGTTTGCTTGGAATTTTGATGGCAAAGTAAGTGCTGTTTTAGGTACACATACTCATGTTCAAACAATGGACAATAGAATACTACCAAATGGGACTGCTTACATTAGTGATGTAGGAATGACCGGACCATATGATGGGATAATTGGTGCAAAAAAAGAAGAGATAATTTTTAAAACCCGAACGGGTTTACCTGCAAAGTTTGATGTTGAAATGGGTAGAGGTCAACTCAACGCCGTCGTTCTTGAAATTGATGATAAAACTGGAAAAGCATTATCAATTAAAAGAATTTATATTTCTCCCGATTATAGCGAAGGAATATAGCAAATATTTTATCTAAAGGGCTATGCCCTTTTTATATTATTTATTTTGTTGACCACTATTGTCTAAGTAGGTATAATTTTAAGGAGGTGATTTTATGATATTAATTAGCAATGCAACAAAGAGTTATGGATCTGATTTTAAGGCCGTTGACAATTTGTCGTTGGAAATTAGAGATGGTGAAATTTTTGGGTTTATTGGTCCTAATGGGGCTGGTAAAACAACTACTATAAAAATGATGACCGGAATTACTGGATTTGATACAGGAAACATAACGATCAATAATATTGATATAACAAAAGAACCAATTGAAGCAAAAAAACAATTTGGATTTGTTCCTGATAGTCCCGATATGTTTTTAAGACTTAAAGGCGTTGAATACTTAAATTTTATGGCTGATATTTACGATGTACCTAAAGACCTAAGAGATACAAGAATTATTGATTTAGCAGAAAAATTTGGTATGAGTGATGCCCTTACAGACACAATACAAAGTTATTCTCATGGAATGAGACAAAAAATAGTATTAATGGGTGCTTTAGTTCATGAACCAAAAGTATGGATTCTTGATGAGCCAATGACTGGATTAGATCCAAAGTCTTCTTTTTTGTTAAAAGAAATGATGAGAGAACACTCAAGAAAAGGAAATGCAGTTTTCTTTTCCACTCACGTCTTAGAAGTTGCCGAAAAACTATGTGATAGAATAGGAATAATTAATAAAGGAAAACTAATTTTTAATGGAACAATGGAAGAATTGCGCAATAAATTTGAACCTGGCGATTCACTAGAAAAAATATTTTTGGAGATGACAAAAGGTGAGTAAAACTTTACATCTTGCCAAAATACTTCTAAAATCAGCATCAAATTTTTCTGCAAATTCCTCTCCTTTATCATTAAATAAAAATCGCAAAGCATTAAATGGTAAAAGTAAATTTTTACTTTATGCAGTAATGATTGTTTTGATTGTTTCTTCTGTGTGCGTTCCTTTAGGAATAGCTATGAAAGAAATGACAACTGCTTTATTGCCACTAGGTATTGCTGATGGCCTATTTTATATAATTTTACCAATAGCAACTATAGCTTTATTAGTAATTTCAATATTTACAGTAATAAGTGTCTTATTTTTGTCTACCGACAATGCTGTTTTGCTATCCATGCCCTTAAAACCTAGAGAGATTATTGTCGCTAGATTTTTGAATATTATACTTTATACTTATTTAATTATTGCAATGTTTATAATCCCTGCATTTATTGGCTATGGTATAGCAACGGGCGCTGGGATACTCTTTTATATTATTTCTTTAATAGAAATATTATTATTGCCTGTTATTCCCCTTTCTGTTTTGCTTTTGATTTTAGTTTTAATATTACAATATTCAAACTTAACAAAACACAGAGATCTTTTTACCTATATTTCAATGGGATTGACTCTTGTTATTGCTCTTGGTTTTAACTTCATATTTCAAAAAGCTTTTATGAGTGTAGAAATTGATCCTTCTCAACTTGCGGAAAATATAAGGGCAATTGTTGATGGTTACGCTGGGGTATTGGTAAAGTTTTTACCACAATTAATACCAGCTATTAATGCTCTTACATCTTCTAGTGTTTGGTTACAATTACTTAATATTTTAATATATATTGTAGCTTCCATTGCTGTTTTTGTAATTGTAATATTTATTGCAAGTCCAATTTACTTTAAATCTATTAAAGGCTCTGATGAAAAGGGAGCAAAAAGAAAGAAAAAGAAAAGCAACGAAACTGTACTACAAAAATCCAAAACAAAAGGACTTTTCAAAAGTTCTGTTATTGTTGAATGGAAACTCATGGTAAGAAGTCCTATTTATTTTTTAAATTTAATATTTGTAATAATTCTTGTCCCATTAATAATGATAGTATCTATGGTCTTTAGTCTTGGCGCTGCAGGAGAAAGTATTAACATGAATCAAATTATGGAAGTACTATCCTCATTAGGATTAACACTTAGTTCTCCATTAGGATTCTTGGTGTTTTTTGGAATTTTGTTATTTTTAACAAGTGTTAATTTAATATCTTCAACTGCAGCATCTAGAATGGGAAAATCAGCCTCATTTGTAAAATATATACCTTGCAACACATTAACAACTGTAAACATTAAGACTTTTTGGGGAAATGTTTTGGGTATTGGCCCTGCCTTATTAATTGCTATAGCTCTTGGTGCTTTTAAAATTATAAGTGTTTTAGACATGGTTGCTTTAATACTTCCAATAGTGCCTTCATTTTTGGTTTTAAACTATTTAGGATTTATCATTGATGCAAAAAATCCAAAACTAAACTGGGTGAATGAAACGCAAGCCGTTAAGTCAAACTTAAACTCCATGTTCTATCTATTTGGTGTCTGGGGTATAGTTGGAATACTAGTTGCTCTTGGGTTCTTACTTAATAAAGCCAATATTCCTTATTCTGGATACATTTTATCGTTATTTATCACATTATTAGGAATAGTTGCTATAATAATTATCACAAAATATTTTAAAAAGAATGATGATACATTCTTTAATAAATTATCATAGGAGAATAAATGAATAAGAATTACGAAAAATACTTTATTAAACCATCTATTAAAAATGCCGCCAAAAGAACTAAAAAGAGAGTTGAAATCATTAGGAAAGATGTAGTTATTCCCGATCGACTCAAACAAATTGCTATTAATAAAACATATTGTGTTAGAACTTTTGGTTGTCAAGCAAATGAAAGAGATGGAGAAATTATATCGGGTATACTAGAAGAAATAGGATACAAGTTTGAATCTAATCCTGAAAAAGCGGATTTAGTTATTTTAAACACATGTGCTGTAAGAGAAAATGCTGAAGAAAAAGTCTTTGGAACAATGGGAGGACTTAAAAAAATAAAAAATGATAATCCGGATTTCATTTTTGGAATTTGTGGATGCATGGTCCAACAAGATGATATTGTTGAAAAAATATTAAAAAAATATCCTCAAGTTGACCTCATTTTTGGTACTCATAATATTAATAATATACCAGCCTTAATTGATAATGCCTATTTTGATAAAGCAAGGGTTGTTGAAGTATATTCTAAAGAGGGGGAAGTCTATGAAAATCTTCCTTCTAAAAGAGAAAACAATCTTAAAGCTTGGGTAAATATTATGTATGGTTGTGATAAATTTTGCACCTATTGCATTGTCCCTTATACAAGAGGCAAAGAACGCAGCCGATTGATGGAAGATATACTCCAAGAAGTTAATGATTTAAAAAAATCAGGATATAAGGAAATAACCTTACTAGGACAAAATGTTAACGCTTATGGTAACGACTTGAATCTAGGATATAATTTTGCTGATTTGCTAAATGAAGTTGCCAAAACTAATATTGATAGAATACGCTTTACAACATCTCATCCTTGGAACTTTACCAAAGAAATGATTAATGCTATTGCCAACAATAAAAACATCATGCCCTATGTCCATCTCCCATTACAAAGTGGAGATGATGATATATTAAGAAAAATGGCAAGAAGATATACAATAAAAGAATATGTGGATTTATACAAAGAAATTAGAAATAAGATTGAAGGAGTATGTATTACTACTGATATAATTGTTGGATTTCCAGGAGAAACCCTAGAGCAATTTGAAAATACTCTAAAAATTGTTGATGAGCTAAAGTATGATGGTGCCTTTACTTTTATATATTCTCCAAGATCAGGGACACCTGCTGCAAAAATGAAAGACGATGTCTCTAACAAAGAAAAACACGAACGCTTTAATAGATTACTTGATATAGTAAACAAACATGCTTTAGATAGAAATAAAGAATATGAGGGGAAAATACTAAAAGTGTTAGTTGAAGGCCCTTCAAAAAGAAATCCTAATATTTTTTCTGGATACAGCGAAAATAATAAACTTGTAAATTTTGTAGGTAATCCTAATATGATTTCTAAAATAGTAAAAGTAAAAATTAAAAAAGCAAAATCTTTCACATTAGAAGGTGAAGCAATTGGATAAAAAAACAAAATTGATAATAGAGGAATTACGAAACTTAATTTCACATTACCCTTTAGTAAAAGAATTTAATATTCTTTCTAAAGACATTAAAAAAAATGATGAGTTAGAAAAATATGAAGAAAAACTCAAAAATTATCAAATGGAAATGGTACACTCATTAAACAACAATGATGATGATAAATATAACTCTATATTAAAAAAATATGAATGTTTAAAAAATGATTATTACAACAATCCATTGCATATGAATTATTTGTCTTTAAAAGAAGAAATAAATTCTTTTATCCAAGAAATTGTTGAAATATTAAATAATCCATAAAAGAATGATTTATTTCATTCTTTTTTTTCATTAAATCTTTTAAAAAGTGTATAATTTAGTAAATTGCAACCAATAGTTGTCAATTTTCAAACTACAATAGATAGTGCAACCAAGTATTTTAATGATAATATTTGATTGCAAAACAAGGAGGTGTAATCTATGAACATTGAAATTGCAAATAGATTATTAGAACTTAGAAAAAAAGCTGGTCTTAGCCAAGAAGAGCTTGCTAACAAATTAGGAATTAGCAGACAATCTGTATCCAAATGGGAGCGCGCAGAATCATCGCCTGACACAGATAATTTAATATGCCTAGCAAAGATTTACAATGTATCTTTAGATGAAATATTAAATACCGATGAAACAATCGAAGAAATAGCCAAAAGTGCTAAAAAAAGAGCTGATGAAAAAATACAAATTATAAAAGGGGATAAATGCATGATTATAAATGGGAAAGGAACGACATATGTCCCAAGATTTAGTCAAAGACAAAAAAGAAAAGTTTCTAAAATGCATAAATTCCCATACCCAATTTTTGTAATTATAATCTACCTAATTCTTGGTAGTTTATTTAACTGGTGGCACCCTGGTTGGTTATTGTTTTTAACAATTCCTTTATACTACACACTAGTTGAAGCAATTGCAAAAAAATCAGCATTAATATTTGCTTATCCAGTTCTTGTGACAATTGTATTTTTCATCCTTGGATTTTATTATAATTGGTGGCATCCTGGCTGGGTAATATTTGCAACTATACCATTATATTATTCATTAATTTCTTTTGGAAAAGATAGAAATAGTAAAAAACATCAAGAAGTTAATGATATTGATGACGATGATGATGAAGAGGATGATATTGACGATGAAAAAGATAATATGGAGTAGTATCTTACTATTAGCAGCAATTGGAGTTGCAATATGGTCATCATTTGATTTTAAAGGGTTCCCAACAATTACGGAGGAAGGTAATACTATGAATAAAATAATCAATGAGGAAGTTAATAAAATATACTTAGAAATAGATAATAGAGCAATAGAAATAACTGCTAGCGAAGATGAAAATTATTATCTAGACTATACAGAATCCAAATTTTTAAACACAACTTATAGTTTTAAAGACGGAGAGTTATCTCTTATGCAAAAACAAAAAAAGGTTTTATCATTTTTTAACTGGGGATTTCAAAATCATGATAAAGTTATATTGAAAATTCCAGCAAGCTTTAATGGAAAACTTATTGGTATAGCAAGCAATGCTTCAATTAATACATCATTAGAAAATACAATGGAAAAAATTGAGTTAAAAACTTCTAATGCTAAAATAAATGCTAAAGATTTTATAGCAACTAATTGCTTTTTCCAAAGCAGCAATGGAGATGTAACTATTCATAACACTTCTTGTTTAGAGGGGGTATTACATGTTGAAACAAGCAATAGCGATGTAACTGTTTCAGATACAAACTGTCCCGAACTTGTAGCAGAATCTTCAAATGGAAATATAATTATAAGTCATGTTAAAGCAAATGAAATAACTGCTGAGACTTCTAACTCAAGTATAGAATATTACTATAATACTGCAAATAAGATTATTGCTGAAACTTCTAATGGTAGAATTAATGGTAGTAGTAATGAAATTGACATTATGCAACTAACAACAAGCAATTCTAGAGTTGAAGTATCAATATTGGGTGAAATTGAAGATTATAAACTTTATGCCAAGACTTCTAATGGTTCTATTGAAATTGGAAATTCACGTTTTGGAGATGAAGTAATAATTGAAAATGATGCAACAAAAATTGTAGATATAGAAACAAGTAATGGATCTGTAGTAATTGATTTTAATTAACAATTCAATTTCATAAATCTTAAAAATAATAATTTAATAAAAAAACCAAGACTTAATTGTCTTGGTTTTTAACATAAGATTTAATTTTTTCTAATATAATTATTAAATTATTTAACCACATTTTGTCTTTTTTATATAACTTCATTTTTATTTTTTTATTTCTAAATGTTAAATTTATATTTCTAGATATTTCTTGAGTAATTTTGAAAAGAAAAATACCAACACCATTTATATCCATAACTTTTGAACTGAATGTTATCTCATAATATTCTTTACTATCTTGACTACTCTCAACAATATCATTAGATTTAAGAATTTCTAACCTTCGCTTTTCTAATAACAATTTTACATTAGTCGGAAGTTTACCATATATATCCGTCATTTCATCTTCTAAATCTTTTAATTCTTTTAAATTCTTTGCTTCATCAATTTTTTGATAAAGATTTATCTTATCCATATCATCATTAGTAAATTCTTTATTTATATAAGCATCAATGGCAATTGGATTATTAATTTCGGGTTCTGGTGTTTTGATTCCTGTTTTTCTTTCTTCAATTGCTTCGTGTAAAAGTCTGATATACATATCAATACCCACCATGTCTATAAAACCAGATTGTTCTGCTCCCAAAATATCTCCGGCTCCTCTTATAGATAAGTCTCTCATGGCTATTCTATATCCACTACCAAGTTCTGCAAACTCTTTTATTGCCCTTAGCCTTTTTGTAGCTATTTCACTTAATTGTTTTTGTGGCCTATAAAGCAAGTATGCATATGCTAATCTATCTCCTCTACCAACTCTTCCTTTTATTTGATAAAGCTGACTAAGTCCAAAATGATCTGCATCTTCAATTATTATTGTATTAGCATTTGGAATATCTATACCATTTTCAATTATTGTTGTACAAACCATTACATTTGCTTCTTTATTATTAAATCTATACATTGCTTCTTCAGTATCTTCCTTACTCATTCTTCCATGAATTACTATGACTTTTGCTCCTCTAATTCTACTTTCTATGTCTTTTGCCACTGAATATATATTAGAAATTTTGTTATACAAATAAAATACTTGTCCTTCTCTTGCAAGTTCTCTTTCAATTATTTCCTTTATTAATTTACTGTTTTTTTCAATTACATATGTTTGAATTGGCATTCTTTGCAAAGGAGGTGTATCAATCTGGGATAAACTTCTTACTCCAATAAGAGCCATTTGAAGTGTCCTTGGAATTGGAGTTGCAGATAAAGTTAATACATCCACTGATTTCTTCAATTCTTTTATTTTTTCCTTATGCTCAACTCCAAATCTTTGTTCTTCATCAACAATAAGCAATCCCAAATCTTTAAATTTAATGTCATTAGACAAAAGTCGGTGAGTTCCCACAACAAAATGCATTGAGCCATTTTCCAACTCTCTTAAATATTTATTTTGTTCTCTTAAACTTATGAAGCGATTTAATATTCCAACATTTATTGGAAAATTTTGAAATCTTTGTTTAGCATTTTCATAATGTTGATAAGACAACAATGTAGTAGGGCATAATAACGCAACTTGTTTCCCACTCATTATTGCTTTAAAAGAGGCTATAAATGCTACTTCTGTTTTACCAAAGCCCACATCACCACATAGTAATCTATCCATTGGATAAGGACTTTCCATATCTTTTTTTATTTCCACCACAGAGCGCTTTTGATCTGGGGTAAGTTCAAATGGAAAAGAATTTTCAAATTCTTTTTGCCATTCATCGTCTTTCCCAAATGCAAACCCAGTATTATTAACTCTTTCAGAATATAAATTCATTAATCTATCGGCAATATCAGCAATTCTACCTTTTATTCTGCTTTTTGTTTTTTGCCATTCTTCGCCACCCAATTTATTCAATTTAGGTTCTATTCCCTCTTTAGAAACAAATTTACGAATTAATCTAAATTGCTCTAATGGAACATAAAGAACATCATTGCCTTTATATCCTATATGCAAGTAGTCTCTATGTATACCATCCATTTCTATTGTTTCTATTCCCAAAAATTTGCCTATACCATGAGTTTCATGAATGACATAATCACCAATTTTTAAATTCTCATAAGATTGTAAAGGTATCCCTTGTTTATAACGAGAAATACTCCTATAACTTACTCCACCATTGCCAAAAAGTTCTCTAGCACTTATATAAACTAATGAATCTTCTTTAATATAAAACCCTTCTTTTAAAACAAATTCAGTATAATTTAATTTATTTTTAGGCAATACATTATAATCTATATATTTTAAATCAAGTCCCCATTCTTTTACCCATGATTTTATGTAATCTATTTGATTTTTATTTTCTAAACATAAAACAACTTTATTGTTTTTTAAATAATTCTCAATAATTTGTCTTGCTACTATTGAATTACCATTAGAACTTTCAACGCTTGTTATTCCACTATATATATCACTATCTTTTTTCTTGAATTCATTCAAATATGTTTTTGAATTTAATAAATTTAAAATTTCACTTAACTCATGGTGTAACTTTAAATTAATATTATTTTCTTCTTCTAAATATTCAAAAGTCTCCTTAAGCAAAATATTATAATTTTCTTTTATATAATCATAATTGGATACTATTAATATTGCATCTTTGGAAAAATAATTTATTAATGATTCTGGATTGTTTTGTAATAATTTATAATACTTATATAACAAAGAATAGTTTCTTGTATCTAATAATTCTTTTAAATCCTCTTTTTGGATTTCTAAAATATCTGGATTATTTATCAAACCATTTATTTTATTAAATAAAGTTGATTCTGATGCAATTAAATCTGTTGCAGGAATTATTTTTACTTCTTTTGTAATTTCTATTGTTTTTTGAGTATCTAAGTCAAAAAATCTCAAACTATCAACATTATTTCCAAAAAACTCTATCCTTATTGGATTATCATAATTAAGACTAAAAATATCTAGAACTCCTCCTCTTTGAGCATATTGTAAAGAGTGTTCAATCATATTAACTTTTTCATACCCACAATTTGAAAGAAAATTACATAGTTGATTAATATCCATTTCACTATTTAATTTAATATTTTTGATATTATCAATAAATTCTTGTTTGGGAGGAATATAACGAACTATTGCTGCAGTATGAGTTATAACAATTGTTTTTTCTTTTTCAATTAATTTATTAAGAACATATACTCTTTGTGCTAACAATTCCTTTGAACTCGCAATTGCCTCTATTCTAAATGATTCATCACTTGGGAAAAAAAGACAAGAATCATCATTATTTAAAAGATTTATTAATCTATCGTATAATCTTTGTGCTGCATAAAGACTATTTTTTACAACAACAATTGTTTTATCTCCATGAGCAAAAGCACTAGCAATAACTAATGCTTCTTCTTCATTTTCACTACAAATTATAGTTTTGCCTTTTCCTTGTAGAAAAGCATCTACTACTTTTTTCTTTCCAATAAGGTCAAGAATTGCTTTCATTATTATCCCTCTTATTGTACTTTGTCATTAACTTATTAAAATCTATTTTTGTAAAATCTATAAGGGCATCTACTATTGTAAATGCAATATCTTTTATTATTTCCATTTCTTCATTATTAAGTTTTCCTAGAACATAATTTGCTTTATTTGCTAATGTTGTTCTTCCAATACCAATTCTTATTCTTTTAAATTCTTGTGTTCCTAATTTTTGAATAATATCTTTAATACCATTATGTCCGGCTTCACTGCCTTTTTCTTTTAATTTGAACTTACCAAGTTCAAAATCCATATCATCATGAATAACAACAATATCTTCAATCGGTATTTTATAATAATTCACTATCTCTTTTACTGCTTGTCCTGATAAATTCATAAAAGTTAAGGGCTTAAAAATAAATATATCCTCATTATTTATCTTAGTCTTGCAAACCAAACCTTTAAATTGAGCTTTTTGCTCATTAGGACTAATGTTAAGTTTTCCTAAAAGAGTATCTATAATCATAAACCCTATATTGTGTCTAGTATATTTATATTCTGGACCAGGATTTCCTAAGCCAACATATAGTTTCATACAAATACCCCCTTTTTTATTTATAAATCTTTTAATTTTTTTATTTCATCAATTGTTAGTTTTCTAAATTGTCCTTCTTTTAATCCATTGGCAACAATTCCTCCAAAAGACTCACGATTTAATTTAATTACTTCATATCCTATAGCTTCAAACATCTTTTTTATTTGACGATTTTTACCTTCATGTATCTTAAGAGAAATAATTGATCTATTTTGTTTACTATTATATTTTAAAAAATCAACACTTGCCTTGCTAGTTTTATAGTCTTCTATGTTTATCCCATTTCTTAAAGTTTCAAGTCTATTTTCATCAACCTTGCCGGCAACACTTGCAATATAAACTTTGTCTATTTCATTTTTAGGATGTGTTAATTTATTTGTTAAATCTCCATCGTTAGTAAACAATAAAACGCCAGTTGTATCAAAATCTAACCTTCCTATTGGATAAACTCTCTTATCAACATTTCTAATATAATCCATAACAGTCGGTCTTCCTCTATCATCTTTTACAGTAGATACACAATTTCTTGGTTTATTTAAAATATAGTAAACCTTCTCTTCAAAATTAATTTGTTTTCCATCAACTTCAATAATAGCGTTTTCATCAACTGTTGTTCCAAGTTTAGTTACAATCTCATCATTAACTTTTACTTTTCCTTCTACAATTAAATTCTCGGCTTTTCTTCTAGAACAAAAACCTGAATTTGCTATAACTTTTTGTAATCTTTCCAAAATATCACCACTTACTTTTTAATAATTGCTTCAATTATATCTTCTAGTTCACTTGAGTTAGAAAATTTTATTTTTATAGACTTATTACTTATTGATACTTTCTTTTTAAAATAATCTTTAAGCATTTGCTCTTCTTTTATATATTTGTTCTTCTCGTGTTTTTTTATAGCATTTACTCTTTGTTCTGTTTCTCTGACATTTAATTTATTTCTTTTTATATCACTCAATAATTCCAACATATCATCTTTATTTAGACCAACAAGTGAACGAGCATGACTCATACTTATTTGATCTTCAGCAATTTCTTTTTGAACTTCTGAAGGTAGTGTTAATAGGCGCAATACATTAGCAATATAAGGACGAGTTTTACCAAGTTTTTTTGCTAATTCCTCTTGAGTTATTTTTAAAGATTTTTGCAAATTTATGTATGCTTGAGCTTCCTCAATAACATTTAAATCTTCTCTTTGAATATTTTCTATAAGTGCAATTTCCATCATTTGCTCATTATCGAATTCTTCAACAATTGCTGGAATTTCTTTTAATCCTATCATTAAAGCTGCTCGATATCTTCTTTCACCTGCAACTATTTCATATCCGCTTTCAGACTGTCTAAGTAAAATAGGTGTTAGAATACCTTGTTCTTTAATTGAGTTTGCTAATTCTTGAAGTTTGTCTTTATTAAACATTACTCTAGGTTGATAGGGATTTGGAGAAACTAAATCTATATCAACATAACTTCGAGCTCTGCTAGAATCTTTTTGTAATAATTCTATTTGATTTGGAAGTTCTGATTTTAAAAGTTGTTCTAAATTCTTGCCAAGTTTTTTAAATTCATTTTTGCTTTCTTTCACTTTTTATAACCTCCTTTGCTATTTCTAAATATGCTTTAGCTCCTGAGGCCTGAATATCATATTCCAAAATACTTTTTCCTCTTGAAGATGCCTCTACAAGTTTAATATTACGAGGTATTCCTATTTTATAAACTTTGTCTTTAAAAGTTTGTCTAACATCTTGTTGCACCTCTACAGCAAATTTAGTTCTAAAATCACACATTGTTAAAAGAATCCCTTCTATTTGTATATCTTTATTTGAAGTTTGCTGAATTTTTCTAATGGTATTCAGCAACATTACTAACCCCTCCATTGAATAATATTCACACTGCATTGGAATTAAAACTGTATTTGCTGCATTTAAAGCATTAACATTTAATAATCCTAAAGAAGGCGGACAATCTATAAGAATATAATTATAATCATTTTTTATTTCTTTTATGACCTCTTTCAAAAGCATTGTAGCATTGGGGTATTTATACAAATCCAATTCAGCTCCAGCCATATTCAAAGAACCAGATAATAAAAACATCTTTGGAAGAGCAGTCTGAAGAATAGCATCTTTAATATTGCATTCTTTAGTAAAAACTTCATATATTGTATTATTAGATAACGATGCATCAAACCCAACCCCTCTAGAAGAATTGCTCTGGGGATCAATATCTATTATTAAAACTTTTCTACCATAATATGCTAACCCTGCAGCAAGATTAACAGCGGTGGTTGTTTTACCAACTCCACCTTTTTGATTACAAATCGCAATAACTCTTCCCATTTTCATCACTTCCTATAAGGGATGCGCTTTTATTTTTGCATAACTTCTTGGATATATTCTATCATGTTTGTTTACCTTTTTAAAAAATAAATTATAATGAATTATATTTGAAAAGGGAAGTTTAACTTCTTGAATATCCTGTAAAATAAATCCTAATATCTTCATAGCATTTTGAGATTCATTCAACTCATCTTTATAAGAAGATCCTTTCATTGCTACAAAAATTGCATCATCTTTAATTAAATCAGCAATAATTTCTAATAAGACATTCAACTTTGCTACTCCTCTTGTTAGCACTAAATCATATTTTTTATCTTTATATTCTTCTGCACGTGAAATAATTGTTTTAACACCGTCTAATTTTAATCGTTTAGCCAATTGTTCTATAAATAACATTTTTTTGCTTGTAGAATCCAAAATATCTAATTTTATAGACTCATTAAATATCTTTAAAGGCATAGAAGGAAATCCTGCTCCAGAACCGACATCTAGGACTTTCAAATCACTTATATTGTAATTAAACATTATAGATAAACTATCATAAAAATGCTTTTCAAAAACATCATCAAAAGAAACTAAAGAAGTTAAATTATATTTGTTATTTTCTTGCACCAAAAAATTATAATAAAGCAAAAATTTTTCTTCTTTACTTTTATTGAGTTCTAATCCTTTTTCTTTAAGTATTTTTTTAAAATTCAAAATATCCATTATTTCTTTCCTCTAATTTTTAAATTCATTAAAAGAATACCGATATCTGAGGGGTTAACTCCTGATATTCTTGATGCTTGTCCTATTGTCATTGGTCTTATCTTTTTTAATTTCTGTCTAGCTTCAATTGCTAAATTATCTATTTTATCATAATCAATATTTTCATCTATTTGATATTTTTCTAAATGCTCTCTTTCCTTTGCTTCTTCAACTTGTTTCTTTATATATCCTTCATATTTTATGAATATTTCTACCTGTTGATGTATTTCTTTAGAATATTTTTTATCAATATTCATGTAATTCAAAACATCCTCAAGGTTTATATGGGGTCTTTTAATAATATCATATGCACTTACTGCATTTGTTAATCTTGCCCCGGTTACTTTTTCTAAATATTCATTTATTTTATGATTTTGGTTAAATTTCTCTTCTTTTAGTTTCTTTATTAGTTCATCTATCAATTCTATCTTTTTATTAAATTCTTTATAATCGTCATCGCTTATAAGACCTAAATCATGCCCATATTTTTTTAATCTTATATCTGCATTATCGTGTCTTAACAAAAGACGATATTCTGATCTTGAAGTTAAAAGTCTATATGGTTCTTGAGTTCCTTTTATTACTAAATCATCTATCATTAATCCAATGTATGCTTCATCTCTTCTAAGAATTAATGGCTTTTTACTATTTAATTTCTGAACAGCATTAATTCCAGCAATCAATCCTTGACCTGCAGCCTCTTCATATCCTGATGTGCCATTAATTTGCCCAGCACAAAAAAGATTTTCAATAAGCTTTGTTTCTAAACTTAATTTTAGTTGTAATGGACTTATTGCGTCATATTCTATTGCATATGCATATTTAACAACTTCACAATTAGCAAATCCAGGCAAAGAACGAATCATTTTATCTTGAATTTCTACTGGCATGGAGGTAGAAAATCCTTGTAAATATATCGTATCAAGATGAATAGACTCTGGCTCAATGAATAGTTGATGTCTTTCTTTGTCAGCAAATTTCACTATCTTATCTTCAATTGAAGGGCAATATCTTGGCCCGACCCCCTCTACCATTCCTCCATACATTGCTGATTCTTTTAGGTTTTCTTTTATAAGATTATGTGTCAATGGTGTTGTATGTATTAAATAACATATATGCTGTTTTTCTAAAGGTATAAATGTTTTTGTTGAATATGAAAAAGCCAACTCTCCTGGGGTTCCTGGTTGAACTTCCATATTAGAATAATCTACAGAATCTTTTTTTATTCTAGGAGGTGTCCCTGTTTTAAGCCTCATTATTTCAAATCCATTTTTTCTTAAACTCTCACTTAAGCCAACAGCAGACCTTTGATGATCTGGCCCTTCTTTAAAAAAGTCATGACCCCTCAAAATCTTTCCATTCAAATATGTTCCAGTTGTTAATATAACTGCATCAGAAAATAATCTATCACCATTTTCTATCATAACTCCAATACATTTTTGGTTTTCAACAATTAATTCTACAGCCATCTTTTCAATTATTTCTACATTTTTAGTAGACATAAGTTTTCTTTGCATATATCTAGCATATTCAATTTTATCAGACTGAGCTCTTAAGCACTGAACTCCAGGTCCTTTTGCTGTATTAAGCATTTTCATTTGTAAATATGTTGCATCTGTTGCCTTTGCCATTTCTCCACCTAGAGCATCTATTTCTCTAACAACAACACCTTTTGCTGGCCCCCCAATTGAAGGATTGCAGGGCATACTTCCAATATTATTTATATCTAGTGTAATTAGGGTAGCCTTAAAACCCAACCTAGCTACTGCTAAAGTTGCTTCTATTCCAGCATGTCCTCCTCCTACTATAATTATTCTTTTCATTAACCATTCCTTATTTCATTTTGAATTTAGATATTCTATTTCTATTTTAGGATTTAATCTTGGAAATAAATTATCTTTTTTATTAACTTTCACATTATCTACACCTTTAAAATCTAAAATATTACTATATGAATCATTAGTTATTCCAAGTTGTTCTAAAGCTTTATAAGATGTTTCAACAAGGAAACAACTTAGCATTATTGTTGATTCTTTAAGAACTAAAACTAAGTGATTTAAAACTGAGGCTAATTCATCATTTTTACTTTCATCTTTTGCAAGCACCCAAGGTTCAGTATCATCAATATATTTATTGGCTTTAGATAAAAGATTAAATACTTCTCTTATTGCTTCATTAACATAAAACTTATCCATCTTTTGTTCATATATTCTTTTTGTTTCAATCATATCTTTTTCTAGTTGTTCATCATATTTTGTAACATGTCCTTTATAACTAGGAACTTTGCTTGAAAAATATTTTTCAACCATTGTTATTGTTCTACTTAATAAGTTCCCGTAATTATTTACTAAATCATTATTAAAATTATCTACAAAAATTTCTGGAGTAAATAATCCATCTTGTCCAAAAGGTATACAAGAAACTGAAAAATATCTTAATGCATCAAGACCATATCTATTTATTATAGTATCAGGATAAACAACATTACCTACTGATTTTGCCATTTTCCCACCCTTCATTACAATCCATCCATGTCCAAAAACTTTGGTTGGTAAAGGTAGTCCTAATGCTAAAAGTATTATTGGCCAGTATATTACATGGAAACGCATTATTTCTTTGCCAACAACATGCAATATTTCATGATCTTCATCATTATGCCAAAATTTATCAAATAGTTTTGTATCATTAGTATTATATCCTAAAGCTGTAATATAATTACTCAAAGCATCTATCCACACATAAATAACATGCTTAGGATCTTCTTTTACTTTTATGCCCCAATCAAAAGAAGTTCTTGATACACAAAGATCTTCCAATCCTGGTTTTATAAAAGTATTTATCATTTCATTTTTTCTAGATTCTGGTTCAATAAATTCTGGATTGTTATCATAATATTGTACTAATTTTTCTGCATATTTTGACATTTTAAAAAAATATGCTTCTTCTTTAGCTTCGTGAACAGGTCTTCCACAATCTGGACAAAGATGTCCTTCTTTTAATTGACTCTCAGTCCAAAATGCCTCACAAGGAGTACAATACCATCCTTTATATTCTCCTTTATATATATCGCCTTTTTTTAGTAAATAAGAAAATATTTTAGATACACTTTCTTCGTGATAATCATCAGTTGTTCTAATAAATTTATCATAATCTATATTTAGTCTTTTCCATAAATCTTTTATTCCTATTACTAAATCATCAACAAATTGTTGAGGGGTTTTGCCTTCTTGTTCAGCTTTCTTTTGAACTTTTTCTCCATGTTCATCTGTCCCTGTTAAAAAATAAACATCATATCCTAACATTTTTTTATAACGAGCTATAGAATCACACACTATTGTCGTATAGGCATTACCTATATGTAAATTCCCACTTGTGTAATATATTGGGGTTGTAATATAAAAAGTTTTATTTGCCATAAAAAAATCACTCTCCAGTTTTAACATTTTAGCATTTTTATACTATAAATACTAGATTAAGTATATTATTTATAAATAAAAACCCCTCATTTAATGAGGAGCTTTTTATTAAGATAGATTTCGATTATTTACAAAAGTCTGCAATGTCTTTTGATAATTTATCTGGTATATCTACCAAAGGTGAATGTCCAGAATCTGGATTTACAATTTTTGCTGCCTTAGAAAAAATTCTTGCTGTTTCATCAAACATATATTTGTTAACAGTTATATCTTTTTCACCCCAAATTATTAAAATTGGTGCCACTATTTTATCTACTAATCCATCACCTTGTGTTTGAAATCCAGGCTCATTTGTAATATTAAATGTTGTTAGTGCCCAATCAGTATCAACTAAACACCTTTCCTTAAAAGTCTCTTCTATATAAATCTTGTTATCTTCTGGAGTTGGTTTATTCCCAGCTGTATATATAGCAACATTCCATAAATAATCCATGAAATCAAAATTTTTATTTTCTATTGTTGCTACTGCAGGAGCAATTTGTACTGGATCTTTGGCCATTTCCTGCTTGCTTTCATATACTTTACCAAGAATAATCTGATTCTTTTCATCCTTTTTAAATACTGGATATCCTTTAGGAGAGCATGATTCAATAAGTACAATTTTCTTAACTACATCTGGTGCTTTTGCCGCCATAACTTGAGCAACTGCTCCTCCTGTTGACCAACCTGCAACATATGCTTTATCTATTCCTAATTTTTTTAAAAATAAAATTACATCATCTGCTAATTCATGAATTGAATTGAAAGCATTATTATAAGTTGAATCACCAAATCCTCTCAAATCTGGTGCAATTATTTTATATTGATTTTTCAATCTTTCAATCATTGGTAAATAATGAACTGAAGATGACATGTTTCCATGTATTAAAAGTAATATTTCTTTTCCTTCACCCTCTTCAAGATAAGCTATTTTTTCCTTACCTATGTCTACAAACTTCTTATTAAATTTTAACATTGGATTTTTCCTCCTTTATTAATAAACCCCTAACTAAAAAACAAAATTTCCGTTTTTAAATATTTGAACTTTGCTACCATCGTGTTTAGTACCAACTATATCTAAATCTTTATTTCCAATCATAAAGTCAACATGAGTGAATGAAGAATTTGCTCCCGCTTCTTTAAGTTGATCGCGACTCATTGATATTCCACCTTTTACATTCATTGGATAGGCATTCCCTAATGCTAAGTGGCATGAAGCATTTTCATCAAATAGAGTATTATAAAATAGAATTCCACTATTTGAAATAGGAGAATCATATTGAACTAAAGCAACCTCTCCAAGATAACTACTACCTGGGTCATTTTCTACCAAGGTCTTCAAGGTTTCATATTCTTTTTTTGCTCCAAAATCTATCACTTTACCATTTTTAAATTCAAACCAAAAATCTTCAATTAATTTTCCGTTATAAAATAGTGGTTTAGTTGAAAATACTTTTCCATTAACTCCAGTTTTTAATGGCATCGTGAATACTTCTTCTGTTGGAATATTTGGATTAAAAATAATTCCTTTAGTAGTGTGCTCACTCCCGCCGGCCCAAATATGATTATTTACAAGCTCAATATCAAGGTCTGTTCCTAAAGAATTTTTATAATGAAGACTCTTAAAATTGTGCTCATTCATTATTTTACTTCTTCTACTTATATTACCATTGTGTTCTTCCCATGCTGTAACTGGGTTGTTATCTTCACTAACACGACTTGCCTTTAAAATTGCTAACCAAAGTCTTTCATATGCTTCTTTTATAGGTAAAGAAGGGAATACTTTTTTAGCCCATTCATCACTTGGCATTGCTACTACACACCATTGTCCACGATTTCCCATTGTATAGGCCATAATATCTTGAAATTTTGGATGTGCTTGAACAGCTTGTTGAGAGATTTTCATTTTCTCAGGATTAACCCCTTCCATCGCCTTAGGATTTGGTGATGTTATTGAAACCATTGCAGCACCTTTTTCAATAGCATACAACCTTTCATCAATAAACCATTCAGGAACTTCTTTTAGTGTCTCATCAGCTTGATATAATAAAGCATATCTAGCAAGAATATCATCATTATATTTAACTTGAACTTTGCTAGCCCCAGCTTTATAAGCTTCTAGTGCAATCTCTCTTGCTAAGTCCATAGATGTTACACTTCCATTAACTACTAGCATTTGTCCTTTTTGAATATTGACTCCAACATTTACAATCAATTTTGCATATTTATTTAATAATTCTTTAAACTCCATAGTTTTTTTCCCTCCAATTATCTAATAATAATTATACATTCATTAAATAAAAAAGTGAACGTTTTTACTCGTTCACTTTAAATATACTTTATTGTTCTACTTTATTTTCTTTAATTATTTTATCAATTAAATTACCAGGAACCTCATCATATCTTAAAAACTTCATCGTAAATGTTGCTTGCCCCTGAGTCATAGTTTTTAAATCTATAATATATTTTTGAAGCTCAACTTGTGGACACTCTGCAGTAATATATTGCTCATCTCCAATAGGTTCAATTCCCATTATCAAACCCCTGCGTTTGCTTAAATCTCCCATAATATCTCCTACATAATCATTAGGAGCTACTACTACAATTTCCATTATTGGCTCTAATATTGTTGGTTTAGCAGCCCTACACCCATCCTTGAAAGCAAATGAAGCCGCCATTTTGAAAGCTAATTCACTAGAATCAACTGGATGATATTTACCATCATGCAAAGTTGCTCTTATTCCTATGACAGGAAAACCTGCTAGTACTCCTGTTTTCATAGCGTCTTCTAATCCTTTTTGAACAGCAGGTATAAAGTTTGTTGGAACTGCTCCTCCAAATATATCATCGACAAATTCGAAAGATTCTTTGCTTGGTTCAAATTTTATATTTACAATACCATATTGCCCTGATCCACCAGATTGCTTAACATATCGACCTTCAACATCAGCACTACCTTTAATAGTTTCGCGATATGATATTTTAGCATCACTTAGTTCTGCTTCAATATTATAAATGTTTTTTAGTTTATACATGACATTATCGATTTGTGATTGTCCCTGACAACCAACTAGTAATTGCTTTGTTTCGGCATTTCTTTCAGCCGTTATTGAAACATCTTCATAACATATCTTGCGTAATGACTCTGTAATTTTACCTTCATCATTTTTATTTTTAACCGATAGAGCATAGTATATTGTAGGTTGAACTTTTTCTATTTCCATATATTTTATTGGCTTTGTTGGATCACAAATTGTATCTCCAGTTTCTAAAGAATTAACCTTAATTAATACTCCAATATCTCCAGCCAAAACCTTGCTTGTTTCAAGTTGTTCTTTGCCTCTAATAAAAGAGATATTATTAATTTTTTCTTTTTCATCTTTATTAACATTTAATATTGTTTGATCCTTACTCATAATTCCAGATCTAACAGCAACATAAGATATCTTTCCAATAAATGGATCAACAACTGTTTTAAAAACAAAACCAGAGAAAGGCTCATTTACATCAACCTTGCGCTCAATTATTTCTAGTTCATCTGTTGCCTCTCCAAACGGTGTTCTTAAATCTGCTTCAGATGGGAAATAATCTCTAATTGATCTTAAAAGAGTTCTTACACCAACATCTTTTGAGGCTGATCCAACAATTACTGGAACTAAATTACCTGATAATATTCCTTTTCTCAAACCTTTTTTAATCTCATCATAAGTTACTTCTTGATCTTCTAATACTTTCATCATGACATCATCATCAACGTTAGCAACAGATTCAACTATCATATCATGAAGTTTTTTAACTTGATCTAACCTTTCAGGCCAAATTTCATCATCATGTGATTCCTTACCATCATATATTCTAGCTTTCATATCAACAACATTGACAAAACCCTCAAATTTTTCACCATGACCTATTGGCCAACAAAAGGGAACTGCTCTTTTTCCTAGTTGAGATCTTATAGAATCAATTAACTTATCAAAATCCACATTTTCTTTATCCATTTTATTGATAAAAACAATGGAAGGAATAGATTTTGATCTAACATATTTCCAATGCTTTCTAGTTCCCACTTCAACACCTTTTTGAGCATCTATTATTATTAAAGCTGTTCTAGCAACTCTACTAGCACAAATTATCTCTTGCTGAAAATCAAAAAAACCAGGAGTATCAATAAAATTGTATTTTATCTCTTCCCATTCTACTGGTATTAAACTATTATAAATTGAAATCTTCGCATTTTTTTCCTCTTTTGTATAATCAGAGACTGTATTCCCATTTTCAATTGTTCCTTTTTGGGTAATTGCTCCACTTACTTTTAACAATGATTCTACTAGCGTTGTTTTACCGCTACCTTGATGTCCTAGCACTACCACATTACGGAGTTGACTAGGGGTATAGTCCTTCATAAAAATTCCCTCCTATTTAATAATATTTTAATATTTCAACGACCACGATTATATTTTAACATTAAGTGGTGTATAAGTGTATAACTTATTTATCTTTTTTGAGTCTATTGGTGAAATAAACGATAAACATCATTCTTTTTTACTTTAAATGTCAAAGAAACATGCCTAATTGCCTCACTAGCCGACATCCCTTTTTCAATTAAATTATTTACCTTATCGATTATTTCTAAATCAGTAAGTGTCTCGACATCTTCTTTTTTACTTCCTTCAACTATTATAACAATTTCTCCTTTTAAAGGATTTGCAGTTATTCGCTCAATAATTTCTTCAATTGTTCCCCTTAAATATTCTTCAAACTTTTTGGTTAATTCTCTAGCAATACAAATTTTTCGATTATGAAGTTCTTTTTTCATATCTTGAAGAGTTTCTAAAATCCTATGAGGCGCCTCATAAAAGATGAGTGTATTTTCATTTTTAGCTAGTTTTGTTAATTCTTTAGTTCGTTCTCCTTTTTTAGAAGGCAAAAATCCATAAAACAAAAAATGAGAAGTATCGAGTCCTGACCCAACAAGTGCATTAACAAATGCACAAGGTCCTGAAATAACGACAACATTAAAACTTCTTTCTATGCATTTTGCTATAACTTTTTCTCCAGGATCAGATATACCAGGATATCCTGCATCACTAACAAGTGCTATATCTTTTCCTTCTTGCAAATATTCTATTATTTTATTAACCACATAATACTCGTTATGTTCATGGCAAGAAATAAGAGGTTTAGAAATACCAAAATGCTTGCAAAGTTTTAGTGTTTGTCTTGTGTCTTCACACGCTATTATTTCAACTTCGCTTAATATCCTTATTGCTCTTGGTGTCATCTCCTCAAGGTTTCCTATAGGAGTCGCCACAACATATAAAGTAGAATTATACGCCATTATTATCACCTGTTTTTCTGACTATTTACTATATCCATTAATTCTTTCAAATTAATAGTCTGAACATTCTCTTTATTTTCTAATCTAACTTGCTTTGTAAGAATGTTAATACTAGTGACCTTAAATTGCTCTTTTTGATAAAAAACTTTTTGGCCTATTTTTGGCAATCCTTTTCTTTGTTCACTATAATTATCATCTTCATACTTTAAACAACAAATTAATTTACCACAATGACCAGATAATTTTTGAATATTCAATACTAAAAATTGATTTTTAGCCATATTTATACTTATACCATCAAAGGTACCTAAAAAAGTATTGCAACATAAAGGCAATCCACAAACACCCAAACCACCAATTATTTTCGAACGATCCCTTGTTCCAATTTGTCTTAATTCAATTCTACATTTTAATTTTGAAGCTAAATCTTTTAATAATTCTCTAAAATCTACACGATTTTCTGAAGAATAAACAATTATTATTTTAGAAGCATCTAAGGTATAATCTGCTTTTAACAAACGCATATCTAGTCCTAATTTTTCAACAGACTCTTTACAAACTTCTAAAGCTTTACTGGCATTTATGATGTTTTCTTCATAATTTTTTATATCTTTTTCTTCACTTTTCCGTATTATTGGTCGTAAAACTAAATCACCAGAAAATTCTTTTATACTTTTGGGCTCTTTAGTAACACTACCAAGTTCAATTCCTCTTACTGTTTCTACAACGACTTTTTCTCCATTCAAAAAATCATTATTATATGAATGGAAAAAATACGACTTTGCATTACCCGCAAAACTAACCCCAACAATATATCCTTCTGTATAATGCTTACCACTTTCTTCATTATCAAATATGGATTTACTATCATCTTCTAAATGAGATAAATTTTCATCCACTTCATTAACTTCATGAACCATATAATCACTCTCCTTTATTGTAAACTATCTTATAAAATAAACTATCTAAAAGTAAATTTACTTCACAATTAAGAAATATTTTATTTTTTTCTATCATAATATGCTCAATCATTTTTTGAACATTAACTTTTTCCATAACTAACTTTGTTAAAATATCCTTTTGATTAACAAATAGAATTTCTTGACCTAGTGATAATTTTAACACATCTTGTAATAATGTTTCCAATAAATCAAGATAAATAAAACAATTGTTTTTATCTTTTTTGATTTTAGGCATAACTTCTTTTTGAATAAAGTAATTTAATCCTAAAATATCTTTTTCAATTTGGATTACTGTTTCAATTACTAAATCTTTAATCATTACAAATTCTTGATTATTATATATTTCCATAATTTCTTCAATATCACTATATTTTGAAGATAAAATTAAAGCATCTTCATGGTCCACACCTTTTCCTTGTATCTCATTTATAATCTCTTGTTTAGAAAATGTCATCAATCGAAGTAATTGACATCTTGAAATTATTGTATCTAATACCATATTTATATTTTCTGTAGTTAAAATAGCCACAACATCATCAGTCGGATCCTCCAAAAATTTTAACAAAGAATTTATTGCACCCGCAGTTGCTTTTTCAATCATATGAATAACATATATTTTTAAGCCTTTATTTTCTAATGCTGTTTTAGAAAATGCTGATTGTATATATTCTACATCTTCTTTTTTAATTGTTGCTTTTGAGCCATCAACCAAAATGAAATCACTATAACTTCCATCAGCAACTCTTATACATGTTAAGCATTCTTCACAAGCAAGAGGGGAAGGATTCTCACATAAAAAACTTTGAGCAAGAAAAATTGCCATTTCTTTTGTGGGAGCTCCTTTGCTCGCACTAATTAAATAAGCATGACTTTTTTTATCATGTAAAAAAGCATTCTGTATGGTTTTATACGCAACTTTTTGCGAGGTTTCAAGAATATTCTTAATCATCTTTTTGGCTTTCCCTTATTTTTTTATAAACTAGTTCTTCTAATTGTTCATAAACTTCATCAAAACTTAATGATGCATCAATTGCTTTAATTCTTTGAGGATACTTTTTAAGTAATATTTCATATCCTTCACAAACTTTTTGATGAAATTCTATCTTTTCTAAATCTAATCTATTTATTTCTCTATTTATATCTTTATTTATTCTTTTTAATCCTTCAAAAGCATCTATTTTAAAATAAACTGTTAAATCCGGTAATTTACCTTTTGTAGCAAAAAGATTAACATTTAATACTTCATCAATACCTAAACCTCTTGCATATCCTTGATAGGCAAGAGAACTGTCTATAAAACGATCACATATTACTATTTTTCCTTCATTAAGGGCTGGAAGTACTTTTTCCACAAGGTGTTGTCTTCTTGCTGCGGCATATAAAAGTGCTTCAGTATTTTTATCCATAGCTGTATTTTTTTTATTTAATATTATTTGTCTTATTTCTTCAGCTATTTCACTGCCTCCTGGTTCTCTAGTATATAAAACATTTATGCCCTTTTCTTTCATGTTTTTTATAAGACGCAAACACGTTGTGGTTTTGCCACTTCCTTCTGGTCCTTCTATTGTAATAAATAAAGCCATATTTTCACCTCAAATAAGTATTCATATCTATAAAATATTATATATTAATTGTACCATTATTTCTATAAATAATAAGTCATATATAAAAGAAGAGACATCCATAAAATTATCTCTTCTTAAATAATTATATTTTCTTTCTACCTTCTATTGCTTTTAATAAAGTAAATTCATCAGTATAATCTAAATTTCCTCCAACTGGTAATCCATATGCAAGTCTTGTAACAATAACATCATATTTCTCAAGTACTTTTGCAATATAATGAGCTGTGGTTTCTCCTTCAATGTTAGGGTTGGTCGCAATTATAATTTCTTTTATATTGCCCTTGGAGATTCTTTCTATTAAAGTCGATATATTTATATCACTTGGTCCTGTCCCATTTGTGACTGAAATAACTCCGTGTAATATATGATATTTCCCTTTATATTCTTTGGCTCTTTCTAAAGCAAATGCATCTTTAGGTGTTTGTACAACACAAATAATTGAATCATCCCTAGATTCATCTAAACAGACATCACAAAATTCATTTTCAGTTATTTGTCCACATATTTTACAATGATGTATTTTAGTTTTAGAATCTATAAGACTTGAAGCAAATTCTTGAATATCCTTCATATCCATATCAATTATTTGATATGCCATTCTTTCTGCAGATTTTGTCCCTATTCCTGGTAATCTTGTTAAAGATTCTACTAATTTTTCAAATGATACTGGATATTTCATTTTACTTATCCTCTACTTTCAAAAATGAACCAAATAAAGATTCCCCAAGTTCCAAAGCCTTATTAGAATCTTCCTTAACCTCTAAACTCTCTTTTTTATCTTCAGCTATATTTTCATTTATTTTTGGTTGCTTTATTTCTTGAGGCAATGGCAACTTATTAGAACTACGCTTCAACAAAAAATCTTGCCTATGTCTTTTAAAATCAGCATCTGTTATTGCATAAAAAACAAAATTCTTTCCAAGTAATTCAACCAAAAAATCTTGAACAAGTAAATAATTAGCAACTTTATTGACTAAATTAGCTTGTGGCCTATCTAAGTAACTAAGTATGATTCCTGATGGTGCTACTGCCTCTGGCTTACCATCTAATATCAAACTTACAGCTCCAGCATATTTTGATTGTGTCATATAACTTTTTAATAATCTCCATCTGCTAACTACAAATTCTTTATCACTTTTTGTGGCTTGAACCAAAACATTTAAGATATCATCGTCTGAAAAAACTATACTTTCTTGTGATTTAATATTTATTGATGGTTCACTAACTTTTTCTTTATTTTCTTTACTTTTTTCTTCTTCTTTCTTTTCGGGTTCTTTTATTTGTTCTTCTTCTTTATTCAAAATATTATCGATTTCTACTATTACTTCTTCTTTTTCTACTTCAACACTTTTTTGCTTTGAAGATTCTTTTTCTACCTCAACAACTTTAATTTCTTCTTTTATGTTTATAAAATCATTAATAATATTTTGTTGTTTTTTAGAAACTTCACATAATTTTAATATTGCTAATTCAAAAAATGAACGAGGACTATTAACTCTACGATAATTATCTAGTGCTTCTATTAAAATATTAATATAATCAAAAGCTAAATTAACTCCAACTATTTCTGCCTCTTTAATTATGCTTTCTTTGTTAGTCAATGTTAAAAAATTAGAATCTTTGGTATTATTAAAAACAATTATTTCTTTAAGTATATCTATTAATGATGAAGTAAAACGAGCAATATCTATTCCCCGATAATCAAAATCATTAATTTTTTCTAAACTCGATGCTGTATCTCCTTTATGAAATAATTCAATAAATTCAACTATTTCTGCCGTAGATGCTACTCCATATATATCTCTAACATGTTGAGCTTTTAAATCATTCCCTGCATAAGCAATAGCTTGGTCTAATATTCCTATTGCGTCTCTTACTCCTCCATCTGCTAACTCCGCAATTAACTCAATTGCTTCATCTTCATAATTAACTCCTTCTTGATTTAAAATCTCCACAATTTTCTTTTTAATATCTTCAATTGAAACTTTTCCAAAATCAAATCTTTGACATCTAGAAATTATTGTTGGCAAAACTTTATGAACTTCAGTTGTTGCTAATATAAATATTACATGAGCAGGCGGTTCTTCTAAAGTCTTGAGTAGAGCATTAAATGCTCCTTGAGACATCATATGTACCTCATCAATTATATAAACTTTATATTTTCCTTCAATTGGTGCATACTTTACTTTATCAATTAAATCTCTTACCTCATCAACACCATTATTGCTTGCAGCATCAATTTCTATTACGTCTGGATGTATGCCTTCAGCAATAGCAGTGCAATTATCACATTCATTGCATGGCTTATCATCAAATTTACTTGTACAATTTACTCCTTTTGCAAGTAATTTTGCTAAAGTGGTTTTACCTGTGCCTCTTGGACCAGTAAAAAGATAGGCATGTGCTATCTTATTTTGATTAATTGCATTTTTTAATGTTTGCAAAATATATTTTTGTCCTACGACCTCATCAAATGTTTGAGGTCTATATATTCTATATAATGCTTTATACGCCACTATAACCACCTACTTGTAAGATTATTATACTATAAATAGAGGGGTTTTGTTGATAAAAAAAGGAAAAATAATTTAACTATTTTTCTCTTTTATTTTTAAAATAATCTTTTAATATTTGAGAACACTCTTTCTCCATTATTCCTCCTTGAAAATTAGGGTAATGATTTAGCCCCCTTGTGTCCAAAATTTTTATGTTTGAAGATAAAGCTCCACCTTTAAAATCATATGCTCCAAAATAAATATTAGAAATACGATAATTTATCATAGCACCAACACACATTATACAAGGCTCTAAAGTAACATAGATATCACATCCATCAAGTCTCCAATCTCCAATAACCTTAGCCGCTTTTATTAAACAATTTATTTCAGCATGAAAAATAGATGATTTCTTTTCTTCTTTTAAGTTTGTTGCTCTTGCAATTATTTTTTCATCTTTTACTATCACACAGCCAACAGGAACCTCATCCTTATTAAATCCTTTTTGTGCCATTTTTAAGGCTTCTTTCATATATTTTATATTCATTAAACTCTCCTAATAAAAGTGCCATATCACATATTTAAACTACTTAAGGCTGCTACCTTCCGATCCTGACCTGGTTCATAGACAAACATTGATATGGCATAAATAGTATAATGTAAAAACTTAATTTTATCAACTTAAACTCTTTGTTTTTTCTTTGTATATTTGTTCTACTGCAATTGACCACTTAACTGCCTCTTGTCCATTTTCTAAAACAAATTTATATATATTCATATTTCTAGCAATCTCAAAATTTTCTCCAGCTCTATATGGTAAGGATTCAATATTTTTCAAATCAAATTCTAAATTATTTTTATCTAAAGAATCAATGAAAATTATTTTTTCATTTTTACTTAATTCTACAATTCCTTCTCCAATTAATTCTATTTTTTGAGTTTTTAAATTTGGTGAATAAACCTTAGTCCTAGATTTAAGAGAAATTTTATTATTTTTTATTTCTTCATTAACTTTTCTTTCTTGATAGCTATACCAATCTAGTGGACTTTCAAAAAAACTATTTTCTTTAAAAAATCCATAATCATCTATTGTTAAGTCTATTCTACATTTACAGCATTGGATATGGTTATTATAACTCTTTGTCATAAATTCACTTTCACAATTTGGACACTTATACAATATATTCTCTAGTTTTTCTGCTAGATTTTTACCTTTATATGGTATCATATTTTTCTTTTGCCAATCATACTCATTGTAATATATTTTTTTATTTATCAATCTTGTTAAAAAATCAAGATTTTCATTAATTAATTTTTCTTTTGGAATTAGTAAACAAAGCGATGAATGTACTTCGCCTTTTCTTTTATTTATTGCCCATTTAGGAGATGATAAATACGCTCCTTCTATATTTAAAAAATAAACCGGTACTTTCATTTTAATTAATAATTTTGTAAGAGATTTAGTGGTTTCTTGCCCAACTCCACAGCTTGGAAGTCTTCCTGTAGGAAAAAGTCCAATTATTCCTCCTTTTTCAATTACCTTTAATATTTTTTTCATAGCTAAAATATCATTTTGATATTGAAATTTTGGAATTACTTGGAGTAATTTAAACAATATACGCAAAAAACTATTATAAAAATATGAATATCCACCTACAAAATTAACTCTACGTGGATATGATGAAACCCCCATTATTAAAGGATCATAAATTGATTGGTGTTTACCTAAAATTACACAAGGTCCTTCTATTTTTCTAAAATTTGAATTTTCATTTTTAAGTCTTAATTTAAATTTCAAAAAAATTTTAACTAAAAAATATCCTAAATGCCAAAACAAGAAATTAGGCAATTTTATGGATTCATTATTTTTCATGAATTCACCTCTTTTAAGCAATAAAAAGGGCAGAACCCTTTTTATTTAGATATTATATAAATCGTATACTATGCTTAACGGCAATCCAAGTTCAATATGTTCTATTGCTTTTGCTATCATTGGAGCAACAGAAAGAACTTTAATCTTACTTATTTTTTTATCTTCACTTAAAGGTATTGTATTTGTTATTACAATCTCATCAAATACTGAACATTCTAACTTTTTAATTGCATCTCCAGAAAATATACCATGAGAACAAGCAGCATAAACCCTACTTGCACCAGCATCCATAAGAGCTTTTGCACCAGCACAAATCGTACCCCCAGTATCAATAATATCGTCTATCATTATTGCTACTTTTCCTTTAACATCACCAATAATACCCATTACTTCAGCAACATTAGGTTTTGGTCTTCTTTTATCAATAATAGCTATTGGTGCATTTAATATTGTTCCCAATTTTCTTGCTCTTGTTGTCCCTCCATGATCTGGCGAAACAACAACTATTTCTTCATCTTTATTTATAACTTTCTTAAAATATCTACCAAACAATGGTATCGCCGACAAGTCATCAACAGGGCAATCAAAAAAGCCTTGAATTTGTGGAGCATGTAAGTCCATTGTTATAACTCTATGAATTCCAGAAACTTGTAGTAAATCAGCAACTAATTTTGCTGAAATAGGCTCTCTAGCTTTTGCTTTTCTATCTTGTCTTGCATATCCATAATAAGGAATAACTGCATTAATTTCTCTTGCAGAACCTCTTTTCAAGCCATCAGCAAATACTAATACTTCCATTAATCTTTCAGTAACTGGTGAACAAGTGGATTGAATTATATAAACATTTTTGCCTCTTACCGATTGGAGTGTCTCTACCATTACTTCGCCATCAGCAAAATGTTTAACTTCAACCCCGCCTAGTTCTAACCCTAATTGATTAACAACCTCAAGTGCCATAGCTTTATTAGCTGTTAAAGCAAATACGACTGTTTTTTCTAGCATAACTCTTCCCCCTAAACGCCCTTTAAAAATCAACTACTATATTATAATATCGCAAAAATGCTTATAAATCTATATTCAATAGACTTTTTGACAAGACTTTACAAAATAAATTTTATTATCAAATTGAGTTAGAGTAGTATTTATTAATTTTTTGTCTTTAGTAAAAGCAAAAACAGAAGAACCACTTCCACTTACCATCACAAAATCAAATCCTAAATTCAATAATTTTTCTTTTATTTTGCCTATTTCTGGGCATAACTTAATAGCAGGATATTCTAAATCATTATACATATTATTAATAACTTCTTCATAATTTCCGCTTTCTAAACTATTAATTAATTTATTATTAAATTTATTATTATTGGTTTTTTTATCATATTCTTTATAAACATCTTTAGTGTTTAACCCATTTTTTTTAATTTTTATAATTAAAATATAGGGATTTATTTTGTTTTTTATAGGTTTAATAATGTTTCCTGTTCCTTCTATATAAACAGAAGATTGATAAAAAAACAAAGGGATGTCTGACCCTAAACCTAAAACTATCTTTTTAAAATCTTCAATACCATAATTTAAACCTAAAACCTTACAAGCTAAAAGTAAACAATACGCTGCATTTGAACTACCGCCACCTAGACCTGCTTTAATAGGAATATTTTTTTCAATATGAACTTTAAAGCCACATTCTAGATCTGCATATTTTTGCAAAGATTCAAGAACTTTATATACTGTATTTTTATTGTCACATGGTACTTCTTCATTATCACAAAAAATATTAATTTTCTTATTATCTTTAATTATATTTAAACTCACCATATCATATAAATCAATTTGTGATGCTATAGACTTTATATTATGTAAAATACTATTATTGACTAATGGCTCTACAATCAAAGAAAGATTTATTTTGGCATAACTTTTTATTTTCATAATAAGTTCACCTCTTTATATGTATTTATTTTTTTAGACAATTCTATAAATTTATAAATATCTAAATTCTCGGCTCTTTGTGATAAATCAATATTGCATTCTTTTAAAACTTTTTCACTAATCTCTTTATTATTTATTTTTTGGTTAAGATTATTATAAATCGTTTTTCTTCTTTGCAAAAATATAGTTTTAATAACTTTAGTAAATATTTTTTTGTCTATTTCATTAATGTTTTTAAACAAAAATTCAATAACAATAGAATCTATTTTGGGTCTTGGTAAAAAATCATTTTTAGAGACATATTTTATTATCTTATTATCAGTAAAAACATTAGCCAAAATAGCCAACTCACTTTGATTTTTGCCCTTTTCATTTTTTACTATCTTATTTCCAACTTCTTTTTGCATCATTGTTATAACTTTTTTTATTTTACCACTTTCATCTTGGAATATTTTAAATAATATTTCACTCGTAATATAATAAGGCAAATTTGAAATTATAATTATTTCATTAGAATCTATTTCGTTTATTACTTTTTTAAAATCCACCTTTAAAAAATCCTTATTTCTTATGTCAATATTAGTAAAGTTTGTTAATTCTTTTTTTAAAATAGGAATTAGAGAAGAATCTATTTCATAACATATTAGTTTTTCAACTAAAGGTGCTATTTTTTCACTTAAGGCCCCAAGTCCTGGTCCAATTTCTATAACGACACTTTTGTTATTTAAGTTTGATTTTTGAACTATATCTTTTGCTGTTAAAGGGTTAATCAAAAAATTTTGCCCTAAAGATTTTTTAGGAGACAAATTATTTAATTTTAATAAAGCATCTGTCTTTTTTAATGTCGCTATTTCTAACATTTATTTTCTCCTTAACTATTTAATAATTCTTTTATTTTTTCTTTGTTAATTCCTAACATATTTAGCCTTTTTAATAATGTTTTAGCACTTCCATGTCCCAAATGAATTTTTTCTTCTAAACAAATTCTTTTTGCCTTTGCTTCTTTTGCTCCTATAAGACCTAATTCATATAATTCTTGAATAGTTATCGTATTTTGCACTTCTTTAAATTCTATTATATTTTCTAAAGCTTCTAAAATTGTTTTCTTATCAGCATGTTCTACTCCTACTTTATTATTCTTTCTGCTATTTCTAGGACTAATAAAAGCATGTTTGCTTGTTGGTATTGATGTTTGTATTAATTTTCTTATTCTTTCTCCTGGAGCATCAGGATCTGTTAAAACTATAATTTCTCTTCCTGAAGATGCGATTTCTTTCAACATATCTAGTGTTTCTTTAGGTAGTGAAGTCCCATCCGTTTTTATAAAGTCAGCATCTAGAAATGAAGAAAGCAAATCAATATCATGCTTGCCCTCTACCACAATAACTTGTTTTACTTTTTTAATCATTTTTGACTCCAAAAAACTTTATTGCATTATTATAGGTAACATCGGCAATTTCTTCATAACTCTTATTAAGCAACTGGGCAATGTTTTCAACAATTATCTTTACAAAAGCAGGCTCATTTTTTTGGCCTCTATATGGATGAGGCGCAAGATAGGGACTATCTGTTTCTACTAATAATTTATCTAATGGTATATTTGCAACAACTCTTTTTGGTTCTTTTGCATTTTTAAATGTTACTGGTCCTCCTAAAGAAATATAGAAACCAAGATCTATAAATTTTTTTGCCATTTCAAGACTTGAAGAATAGCAATGCATTACACCTGTTGTTAAATATTCTTCATTTTTTTTCAAAATTTCATATGTATCTTCAATGGCTTCTCGTGAATGTATAACTAAAGGTTTTTTATATTTTTTTGATAATTTAATGAAATATTCAAAATATTCTTGTTGAACTTTCTTATCTACATCTTTCCAATAATAATCTAATCCAACTTCACCTAAAGCTACAACTTTGGGATTTAATAAAAGAGTATTTAAATTTTCATAATCTTCTTTTGTTGCTTTTAATAATTCGCAAGGGTGTATACCAACACTAGCGTATATAAAGTTATACTTTTCTGCTATTTCAACTGCTTTTTTTGATGAACTATAGTCATATCCAACCACTAACATTTTTTTAACATTTGCTGCTAATGCATTATTAACGTATTTATCTAAATCATCAAGTAATTCAGGATCATTCAAATGACAATGTGTATCAAATAACATAACATATTCCTACTTTCCTAAACAAAACTTAGAAAATATTTCATCTTCTAGATTTTCTTTATATACTTCTCCGAGTAATTCTTGAATTGCTCTTAAAGATTCTCTAACGTCTATTTCAATAATATCACTAGGAGCCTGATTATTACATGCTTGTAAAGCATCTTGTAAAGCTTTTAAAGCTTTATTTATTTGTCCTTTTTGTCTAGCATTTGATAAAAGTGGTTTATTTTCATAATCTTCTAATTTAAATCCAACAATTTTTAACATACTGTCAATTAATGGCTGAATTTCTTGATTTTTAGCAGATACTACAATTTCTTTGTTTGATTTATAACTTGTTTTATCTTTTTTGTTATATACAATTATTTTTTTCTTATTAATTATTGAACTCAATAATTCGTTGTCTTGTTTTGTTAATTCTCCATTAGTATCTGTTACAAATATTATTAAATCTGCTTTATCTATAACTTCTTTTGACTTTTTTATTCCTATTTTCTCTACAAAATCATGACTATCTCTTATTCCTGCAGTATCTAAAAAATTAAAATTTAGACCAGATAAATTTATTTGTCCTTCTACAACATCTCTTGTTGTTCCCTCATATTCACTAACAATAGCTTTATCTTCTTTTATTAATGCATTTAATATTGATGATTTACCAACATTTGGCCTGCCAACAATAGCGACATTTATACCATTTTTTATGATTTTGCCAAATTCAGTTTCTTTACTTATTAAAGTAAGTTTCAAAATTAATTCCTCTATTTTAGGTTTAAGTATTTTTGATGTTAATTGCTCTATATCATCATATTCTGGGTAGTCTATATTAACATCTATATGACTTATTATTTCAACAATTTCTGATTTCAATTTTTTTATATTATTAGAGATATTGCCATTTATTCCACTAAGAGCTAATTTAACAGCTGCATTAGATTTTGAAGTTATCAAATCATTAATTGATTCTGCTTGCAACAAGTCTAATTTACCATTATAAAATGCCTTTTTAGTAAACTCTCCTTTTTCTGCTAGACGTGCCCCTAAGGAAATGGCGATTTCTATTATTTTATTAATTATTAATAAACTTCCATGACAAGATATTTCAACAACATCATCTCCTGTAAAAGAAAATGGTGCTTTATATGCAAAAACAACACAATCATCAATTTGTTGTCTATTTTCATCTATTATTTTACCGTGAAATATAGCATTATTAGTCTTTAATTCTATTTCCCTTGAAAACATTTTATTAATTATAGAAAAACTTTTAGAACCGCTTATTCTTATAATGGCTAGAGCACTTTCAAGTGGAGGAGTAGCTAGTGCAATTATTGTGTCATCTATTAAGGACATAATACTAATCACCTCTTTTTAATCATTATATCATAATAGCATAAAAAAACTGCGTTACCGCAGTTTTATTCTACATAATATATAGTTATCTGTCTTTTATATCCTTGTCCACTACTTTCAGTCTTAATATTTTTCATTTTACTTAAAGCATTATGAATTATTCTTCTTTCATCTGAAGTCATAGGATCAAGTACTGCGTTAACTTTAGTTTTTTGAACTTCTCTAGCAATTCTTGTTGCCATTCTTATAAGTTTTTCATATTTTTCGTCTTTATAAGAATTTATATCTAGAAGTATACTATAATGACGCTTAAATTGATGACTTACAGCTTGACGAACAACACTATTTAAGGCCTGTAATGTTTGACCATTTTTACCAATTAAAACAGCATTATGAGATGTATTCAAAGCAATTCTTATTACGCCATCGTCTAGTGTAGATTTTACCTCATCTTCTAAACTCAAATCATTCAAAACTTTTTTTACATAATTTTCTGAAAATTCAATTACATCTGCAATTGTAAAAACCATTATTTCTATTTTTTTAGAAAAAAGTTTCTTTTCTTCTTTAATAATCTCATAACTAATTTCTTCTACTGGTATACTTAACTCTTCACTTGCAATATTTAAAACTTCTTCTAAAGATTTACCTACATAACTCTTCATTTAATATTCCCTTCTTGCATTTTTTTTATCAACAATTTTTTTCATAATTATTGCTTGGAAAACAGAGAAGAGTGAAGAAGCAATCCAGTAAACAGACATTGCAGAAGGAAGCATCCATCCAATTACTACTACCATTATTAACATAATATATGTAAATGATTGTGTTTGATTTTGAGCTTTCCTTGATTTTTCATCTAAATGACTTATCTTATTACGATTTAGTAATTGTGGTATTTTCATCGATAAGAATTGGCTACCAACCATCACTAAGAAGACTATTATTGCCATAATATTTATAGACAAAATTCCTGAACTAAGTGTTTGCCCTAAATTAAGTCCTAAAACAGATCCTTCGCGCAATAACATTGTATCTTTTACTGCACCATAAACTGCCAAAAATATTGGTAGAGTTAAGAAAGGTGAAATAATAGCAGTTAATGGGTTAACTTTATTTTTCTTATAAAAAGCCATCATTTCTTGTGCTTGTTTTTGTTTTTGTACAGGATCTTTTGTTTGCCCATATTTTGCATTTATTGCTGAAATTTCTGGTTGCAATAAAGTAAGTTTTTGAGAAGCCAAACTAGGCTTTAAAGTTATCAAAGTAACAAATGCTCTTACTAAAAATGTAACAATAAATATTGCTAAAACTTGACCCCATCCGCCTGTTCCTATCATTTCAGTAAAATTAATCATTAGCCAAGCAATAGGGAAAACAAATATCCCTTCAATTAAACCCCTTGAAATTGCAAAAGAGAAATTCTTAGGCTCAATAGTTACACCCGTAATTGGATCTTGTTTTTCCTCAATTGTCAAACAAGCTTTAGGGTGAGAAGTCTTATAAAGATTATCAACATAACTTTGTTTGTCGGTTTCGCTTTTAGTAAGCCAATCATCTGGTGTAGCATAGGCATCTGTACCTGTACTATTATCCAACATTACTCTTAATTCAGTTTTAATTTCGGCTGTTTCTTCATCACTACAAAAATCACTAGTACATGATGTTGTAGAAAGAACCATAAACGCTAATAAAAACACTGCTAACGCCTTAAGTAATTTCATATTTTCACCTCTTTTTTATTAATTTTTTGTAAATATAGTCTAATTCTATTTTATTCTCTTCGTACTTTTTTTGTTTGAATCCTTCTCTAATAATAATGACAATATCGATTTGGTGCGTAAGGTCAAATATTTCTTTAATCATCATTCTAACTTGCCTTTTTGCTTTATTTCTTAAAACAGCAATTCCATATTTCGAACCAACTGAAATTCCTATTCTAGAATGTTCTAGCTTATTGCTATCATAAAAAATTACAAAACTACGATTAGAAAAGCTCTGTCTTTTTTCAATAACTCTCTTAAAATCCTCATTCTTAGCAAGGCGATATTGTTTTTGCATAAACTATTTCACATTTTGAGAAAAAACCACTAGTTCAGCTAGTGGTTGTTTAAGCAGATAGTACTTTTCTACCTTTTCTACGTCTTCTTGCTAAGACTTTTCTCCCACTTGGGGTAGACATTCTTGCACGAAATCCATGTACTGCAGAATGTTTCCTTTTACTTGGTTGATACGTTCTTTTCATTCTATACACCTCCACGAAATAGATTAATACGCGATACAATTATAAAGCCCACTTGTAGAGTTGTCAATAAAATATATTATATTATAATATGTTTTTCGCTTTTGGGGATAATGGGGAAAATTAGAAATAACTATGTGGAAAATTTATAAAAACCCTTATCAATATTAAGGTTTTCGTTGTGGAAAATTTATAGTTATCCACATATTTTATCCACATATCAACACCAATCCACACCATTGTGACTTTTCCACACAGTTTCCACATTTTTTATTTGTGGATAACTCCTGTTTTACCCGCTTTTTCAAAGTATTTTTAAATATTATGTGTGTTGATAAAGTGTGGAAAACATTTTTTTGATGATTTTTGTATTTATTTTACTAATTCCATATGTTAAAATATATGAACAAAGTTGGGAGAGAGTACATATGGTTCTTAATGCCTCGCGTTTTGAGGATGTTTGGGATAAGGTATTATCTAGGTTTGAGAGAGAGACTGATGATAAAATTATCTATAACACTTATTTTTTGGGTTCTAAAATTATTGGTATAAATGAGGGCGTTGTGACAATTGTTGCCCCTTCACGTTTTGCTTGTCAAATGTTAAATAACAGGTTTTTTGATAAGATTGTAAATTATTTGCGTGATATTACGCAAACAAATTTTGATTGCCAAATAATTGATCCAGAATCCGCTGAAAATTTTTCTAATTTGCAAATTGATAATAATATGTCGCAAAATGAAAAGGTTTTTGTATCAAATTTAAATCAAAGATTTACTTTTGAAAATTTTGTTGTTGGTCACTCCAATAGAGAGTGCTACACTGCTGCTTTATCAACAGCAATGGACCCAGGTAATTTTTATAATCCTTTATTCATGTATGGTAAATCTGGTCTTGGAAAAACTCATTTACTACATGCTATTGGAAATTTCATTAAAAATAAAAACAATTTAACAAAAGTTCTTTATCTTACTGCAGATGATTTTTTCGAAGATTATATAAAAACCGTAAAAAAAGAAGGAACAGAAAACCTAAAAGATAAATATCGCGGAATAGATGTTTTATTACTCGATGATATTCAATTTTTAAGAGCAAAAAATGCTACGCAAGAAACATTTTTTAACATTTTTAATCTTCTAGTAAACTCTGGAAAACAAATCGTTATCACCGCAGATAAACCACCTCAAGAACTAGAAAAAATAGAAACTAGATTAGTAGGGAGATTTTCTTCAGGATTAAGTGTTGAAATTCAAGCGCTAGAATTTGAAACGGCCTTAGCTATATTAAAAAAGAAAGTAGAAGCCCAAGATATTAATAGAGGACTAATAGATGATGACGTTCTTAAATATATTGCTCAAAACTATTCTACAGATGTAAGGCAATTAGAAGGAGCCTTAAATAAATTGTTATTCTATGCTATTACTTATAACAAGAAAGACGAAATTGATATGACAACAGCACTAGAAACATTTAAATCCTTTGCAAAAATAAGAGAAAACACAATTAATTTTGAAAAAATAAAAGTTACAGTAGCAGAATACTATAATATTTCTATAAACCAACTTACTTCTAAAATAAGACAAACAAACTTAACTGTTCCTAGACACATTGCTATGTATCTTTGTAAAACTATGTTAAATGCTCCTTATAAAAAAATAGGAGAAGAGTTTGGGGGAAAAGATCATTCAACTGTGATTAGTGCATGTGAAAAAGTTAATAGATTGTTGAAAGAAAACGAAGAATATGTTGTCGTTATAGAAGAGCTAAAAAAACTAATAAAATCTTAGATAAAATGGACTGATTTTTGTTTATTTAATTACTACTATATGATATAATTTAGTTAGGAAAATTGATATTATCCACATTATCCACAAAGCTTATTATTATTATTATATTTTTTAAAAAAGAAAAGAGGTAAATAATTATGAAATTTGTTATTTCGAAATTACACTTAACAGTTGCCCTTAATAATGTTTCTAGAGCAGTTTCAAGTAGAAATCCTAATCCTGTTTTAACTGGTTTAAAATTTGAATTAAACAAAAATGGATTATTCATAACAGGAAGTGATTCGGATTTATCTATTGTTACTAAAATACCATTAGAAGAAAATGAAGAAAAAATAATTGATGCTTTTAGTGATGGTATTGTTGTATTGTCATCCAAATTAATAACTGAAATAATAAGAAAATTAGATTCTCAAAATGAAAGATTAGAATTTGAATTAATTGATAACACAACAGTTAAAATAAAAAATGATAATTCTGAATATTCATTAACATGTATGAATGCAGATGATTATCCTTCAATAGATTTAACAAATGGATCAAATATATTCTCTGTTTCTACTGAAGAGTTAAAATTACTCATTCAACAAACAAGTTTTGCAGCTTCAGATAGAGAAAATAGACCTGTTTTAACAGGTGTAAATTTTAAAGCTACTGGTAATAGGTTAGAATGTGTTGCTACAGATTCATATAGACTTGCAAGAAAAGTTGTTGAATTACCAACAAACCAAAATTTTAATATAACTATACCAGCAAGGACTCTTAACGAAATTATAAGAATAATAGAAAACGAGAAAAATGTTGAAATATCTGTTTCAGATAAAAAAGTAATTTTCAAGTTAAAAAATACTTTAATAATTTCTCGTTTAATAAGTGGTGCTTATCCTGAAACTTCAAAATTAATACCAGATACATTTGAATACGAACTTGAAACAATTTCTCAAAATTTTATTTCAGCAATAGATAGAGCGCAAGTATTTTCTGTTGATCGTTTTAATATTGTGAAATTGACTATGAGTCCTGGCCAAGTTCAAATTATTTCAAAAAGTCAGCAAATAGGATCTGCTGTAGAAAATATTACCTCATTTAGATATAATGGAGAAAATTTAGAAATATCTTTTACTGCAAAATATGTGATAGAAGCTATTAGAGCAATAGGTACAGAAAATATTAGTATTCTTTTTAACGGAGACATGAAACCATTTATCATTAAAAATAAAGATGATAATACCATAACTCAGTTAGTTTTACCTGTTAGAACCTATTAATTGAGTTCTAAAAGATTTTTTAAAACCCTTGACCTCTTATTCTAGAGAAGGGTTTTTATTTGATAAAGAGCCAAAAAAAGTTAAATAAGAGCATTTGGAGCAAAATTAAGCCTCCTAAATGCTTTTATTTTTTGCTTATTTGTGGTAAAATATACATAGAATGCTATAGGCATTTTATGAGGTGATATCTTGAAAAAAATCCCAATAAAAACAGAATACATAAAATTAGGACAATTGTTAAAATATGCAAACGTCATTCAAAGTGGTGGAGAAGAAAAGAATTTCATAAATTCTCATAAAATTTTTGTAAATAAAATTTTAGAAAATAGGCGCGGCAGAAAAATAGTTCCTGGTGATGTAATACAAATAAATGGAGATATCATCCAAGTAACTAGTTATGAAGATTAATAAATTAAAATTATTAAATTTCAGAAATTACAAAAAATTAGAAACAACATTTCAAGATGGCACTACTCTAATTATTGGTAATAATGGAAGGGGTAAAACTAATATAGTTGAGGCCCTTTACTTTTTGTCAATATTAAAATCATTTCGCGAAGAAGATAGCAAAACTTTGATAAAAAATGGCGAAGATTTTTCAACAATAGAGATTGAAGTAGAAAATAAAATCACGAGAGTTAATTTAAAAATCATTTTAAATAAAAAAGGCAAACAAATGTTTATAAATGGTAATAGAGTTAAGAAAAATAGTGATTTTGTAGGAAAAATTAATGTAATAAGTTTTGTTCCTAAAGATGCATTTTTGTTTAAGGAATTACCTAAAATTAGAAGGGACTTTATAGATGATGAAATTAGCAAACTTTCCCCTTCATATAATATGGCAATCGGAGATTATATAAAAATATTGAAAGAAAGAAATGAATTATTGCATCAAAATCCTATTGATGAAGTATTATTTGAAATTTTAACAAGAAAAATGACGATTCTTAGTGTAGAAATTCTAAAAAGAAGATATTCATTTATTAAAGAATTGAATTCAATGATTTTACCAATATTTCAAAAAATTGCAAAAGAAGATATGAAATTAGAATTACTTTATTCATCATTTGTTAGTGAAAAAGAAATAAGTGAGGAAATTATTTATGAAAAGATAATTTCTAGAAAAAATGAAGACTTTCAAAAGCAAACAACGCTAATTGGTCTTCATAAAGATGATTTTATAGGATTAATAAATGGTAAAGATATTTCTAAATATGCTTCACAAGGTCAACAAAGACTTAGTGTAATAGCACTGAAGTTAGCATTAATAGATTATGTACAAGCACAGCTTAACGAAAGACCTATAATAATTCTTGATGATGTATTATCAGAATTAGACAATGTTCGTCAAATTAATTTATTAGATTACTTAAATGGAAATAATCAATTATTTATAACCACTGCTTCTTTGGATGAAAACATAAGTAAAAAAATAAGAAGTAAACATCAAATTTTAGAAATAATTGAAGAAAATATAAAAAGGGAGGAATAAAAATGGATATTAAAGGAAGAAAAGATGATTATACAGAGGACAATATTCAGGTTCTTGAAGGATTAGAAGCCGTAAGAAAGCGTCCTGGCATGTATATAGCAACGACTTCCTCCAAGGGGTTACATCATTTAGCTTGGGAAATTGTTGATAATGCTATTGATGAAGCATTGCAAGGAACTTGTGACACTATCAAAGTAATTGTAACCAAAGATAACGAAATTATAGTTGAAGATAACGGTAGAGGTATTCCTGTTGGTATTCATAAGAAAACTGGAGTTTCAACTGTTCAAACAGTCTTCACTATTCTTCACGCTGGAGGCAAATTTGGTGAAGGCGGAGGATATAAAGTATCAGGAGGACTTCACGGAGTTGGGGCTTCTGTTGTTAATGCACTAAGTGTCAGTTTTGAAGTTTGGGTAAGACATGATGGTAAATTATATTACATGTGTTTTGAAAATGGTGGTAAGGTTAAAGAACCTTTAAAAGTTATAGGAGAATCTGAACATACTGGAACAATAGTTAAGTTTAAGCCAGATCCATTAATTTTTACAGAAACAACAGTTTTTGATTATAGTGTTTTGCGTGATAGAATTCAGCAGTTAGCATTTTTAAATAAAGGATTGAAAATAATCATAACTGATGATAGGACAGGAGTTAGTGAAACTTTTCATTATGAGGGCGGATTAAAGGAGTATGTTTCTTTTTTGAACAAAAATCGTCAACCTATTCAAAAAGAGGTAATCTATGTTGAGGGTACTGATAATGGGATAGAAGTTGAAATAGCAGCACAATATAATGATTCTTATCAACCAAGTATATACTCATTTTGCAATAATATTTTCACTCAAGAAGGAGGGTGTCATGAAGAAGGTTTCAGATTTGCTCTTTCTAAAGTGATAAATAATTATGCGAAGTCAAAAAAATATTTAAAAGATGGCGATGATGCTTTAACCAATGATGATGTAAGAGAAGGTTTAACAGCAGTTATTTCAATAAAGCATCCAAATCCTCAATATGAAGGACAGACAAAAACAAAATTAGGAAATTCCGAAGTTCGTCCTATAGTAAATAAGATTTTTAGTGAACAACTAGAAAGATTTTTGTTAGAAAATCCAGATGAAGCAAAGATAATTGTAGATAAAGCAATTTTGGCTGCTAGAGCTAGGGTGGCGGCTAAAAAAGCTAGAGAACAAACTAGAAAAACAGCACTTTCCTTTTCATCTTTACCCGGAAAACTTGCTGATTGTTCATGTAAAGATGCAACATTAAGTGAAATTTTTATAGTTGAGGGAGATTCTGCTGGGGGCAGTGCAAAAACAGGAAGAAATAGAGAATATCAAGCAATCTTGCCATTAAGAGGTAAGATAATTAATGCTGAAAAAGCTCGTCAAGAGAAAGTATTAGATAATCAAGAAATAGGAACTATGATTACAGCTTTTGGTACAAGTATTGGGCCAGAGTTTGATATTTCCAAATTAAGATATCATAAAATAGTAATCATGACTGATGCTGATGTTGATGGTGCACATATATGTGTATTGCTTCTTACATTCTTTTATAGGTATATGAAACCACTTATAGAAGAAGGTCATGTTTATATTGCTCAACCTCCTTTATATAAATTATCGCAAGGTAAAAACCTTGTATATGCTTATAAAGAAGAAGAAATGATCAAAATTAGAACAGAATTAGAATCTAATGGTAAAATTGGAATGCAAAGATATAAAGGTCTTGGAGAAATGGATGCTCAACAACTTTGGGAAACAACCATGGATCCAGAAAAACGTGTTTTAAAAAAGGTAACTCTAGAAGATGCGATGGATGCTGATAGAGTCTTTGATATGCTAATGGGAAAAAAAGTTGAACCAAGAAAAAATTTCATACTAGAAAATGCAAAATTCGTTAAGAATTTGGATATTTAAGAAGGAGGGGTAAAATGAGTAACATAATTGATAATGAAAAAGATAATTTTAATTCTGATATAAAAGAAGATAGAATAGAACACATTAATATATCAAAAGAAGTTAAGTCATCCTTCTTAGATTATGCAATGTCTGTTATTGTAGCAAGGGCACTTCCTGATGTTAGAGATGGATTAAAGCCAGTTCATAGAAGAATTATTTATGGAATGAATGAGCAAGGATTTGCCTATAATACACCTCATAAAAAATCAGCAAAAATTGTTGGTGATGTTATGGGAAAATATCATCCACATGGGGACTCAGCAATCTATGAATCTATGGTTAGACTTGCCCAAGAATTTTCAACAAGATATGTTTTGATTGATGGTCATGGTAATTTTGGATCAATAGATGGAGATTCAGCAGCTGCAATGCGTTATACTGAGGCTAGAATGTCTAAAATAGCCTCTGAAATGGTAAGAGATATTAATAAAGATACTGTAAATTTTGTTCCTAATTATGATGGAGAAGAATTAGAGCCAGAAGTTTTGCCGGCAAGAATTCCTAATTTATTAATCAATGGTTCAACAGGAATTGCGGTAGGTATGGCAACTAATATTCCTCCTCATAATCTTGGGGAAGTTATAGATGCAACTCTTGCATTAATTGAAGATAAAGAAATGTCAGTAATTGAATTAATGAATTACATTCAAGGACCAGACTTTCCTACAGCAGGAATTATTTTAGGAAAAGCGGGAATCAAAAAAGCTTATGAGACAGGTAATGGCTCAATTGTATTACGTTCAAAATGTGAAATACATGAAGCAGAACACGGGAAAAGCAAAATAATAGTTACGGAAATACCATATCAAGTTAATAAATCAGCTATGATTGAAAGAATTGCTGATCTTGTTAAAAATAAAGTAGTTGAAGGTATTACAGATTTAAGAGATGAATCTTCAAGAGAAGGAATTAGAATTGTAATAGAATTAAAAAAAGAAGCAATTCCAGAGGTAATATTAAATAATTTATTTAAATATTCTCAATTACAAACATCATATAGTATAAATATGCTAGCTCTTGTTAATGGAGAACCTAAAATTTTGCCTTTAAAAGATGTTTTAAATGCTTTTATAGATCACCAGGTTGAAGTTTTAACAAGAAGAAGTCAATTTGATTTAAATAAAGCAAAAGAAAGAGAACACATTTTACAAGGTTTGAGTATTGCTAGCCGTAATATTGATGAGATAATTAAAATTATTCGTCAATCAAAAAATAATGAAATTGCCCAAAAAGCTTTGGTAGATAATTTTCAATTAAGCGAACGCCAATCAAAAGCAGTTTTGGAAATGCAACTTCAAAGGTTGACAGGAATTCAACAAGAAAAAATAGATTTAGAAATAGTGGATATTGGAAGTGTAATTGAGAATTTAACAGGAATTCTTGAACAACATGAACGCTTGATGGAAGTAATAAAGAATGATTTAATAGAGATAAAAAATAAATATAAAGATGAAAGAAGAACAACATTTTCTAATGATTCTTCACAAATAGAAGATGAAGAACTCATACCAGTTGAAGATATAATAATAACTTTAACAACAAATGGTTATATAAAAAGAGTAAATTTAGACACTTACCGCCTACAAAATAGAGGTGGCAAAGGTATTAAGGGTATGACAACACATAATGATGATGTTGTTGATAAGATGCTTATAACTTCTACTCACACAGACATTCTTTTCTTTACAAATTATGGGAAAGTTTATCGGATGAGAGGTTATCAAATACCTGAATATTCTCGACAAGGCAAAGGATTACCAATCGTTAATTTGTTAAAAAATGAAAAAGATGAAAAAGTCAGAGCAATAATAAGTGTAGATGAATATGGTAGCGATCGTAATTTAGTGTTTGTAACTAAAAATGGTGTTGTCAAAAGAGTTAGTTTGAATCAATTTGAAAATATAAGACAAAGCGGTAAAATTGCTATTACTTTAAGAGAAGGAGATCAATTATTTGATGTTAAAAACACCTCCGGAGATGAAGAGATTTTGATAGCATCTTCAAAAGGTAAAGTAGTTAGATTTAATGAAGATGATGTAAGAGTAATGGGAAGAAATGCTGCTGGTGTTAATGGTATTAACACTGATAAGGGAGAAGTTGTTGGAGTTACTACATCTAAAGAAGGTCAATATATTTTATCAATAACTCAAAAGGGATTTGGTAAATTGTCAAGTAAAGAGGATTATCGTTTGACAAAAAGAGGCGGTAAAGGCGTAAAAACAATAAATATTACCGAGAAAAATGGTAATCTTGTTGCGATGAGAGCTGTTAATGGAGATGAGGATTTATTAATAACAACGACAAGAGGTATTGTTATTAGGCTTCCATTAAATCAAGTAAAAGTTTATAGCAGGAACACTCAAGGAGTTACTATAATACGTCTTGATGATGATCAAGAAGTTGCTTCAATAGCCGTTACAGATCACGAAGAAGAAAATCAAGAAGAAGTTGAATAAAAAAATTAAAAGGCAAAGTAAAACAAACTTTGTCTTTTTTTTGTTGATTTTATTTAAAATAAAAGTATATAATTATATAAATCAATGAGCAAGAATAGTAATCTTTTATTGATATTGTAGAGAGTTGCTGCTTGGTGAAAGGCAATTATTGATATTTGATGAATCCACTTGTAAGAGGGATGGCGAAACTTCCCCGGTTGAAAACCGTTATCATGGAGAGAACATTGTTTCACGTGAAACAATTGAAATAGGGTGGCACCACGATTAATTCGTCCCTTACTAAGGAGCCTTTTTATTTATTTTTAGAAGATGGAGGAAATAATATGTTAGATATTAAGTTAATACGTGAAAACCCCGAAAAAATAATTCAAAGATTGAATACTAGAGGTAAGGATTATTCTATTTTTGTAAAAGAAATAGTGAATTTTGATGAGTTAAGAAGAGAGAAATTGCAAAAAGTAGAAGAACTAAAACAATTTAGAAATCAACAATCTAAACTTATAGGAATTTATAAGAAAAACAATGAAGATACAACAAAACTTTTTCAAGAGATTGCTGGTATAGGTGAAGAAATTTCAAAATTAGATTTAGAAGTTGCAAATTATGAAGAAAAAATTCAGAAGAATATGTATGAATTGCCTAACCTTCCTAACGAAAAAGTTTTTATAGGAAAAGATGAAACTCAAAATAAAGAAGTTCGTCGTTGGGGAAATCCAAGAAAATTTGATTTTGAATTTAAAGCACATTGGGATTTGGGCGTTGATTTAGACATTTTAGATTTTGATAGAGCAGCAAAAATCACAGGTGCAAGATTTGTGGTTAATAAGGGATTAGGAGCAAGATTAGAAAGAGCTGTTATGAATTTTATGCTAGATATTCACACTTACGAACATGGTATAAAAGAAATAATTCCTCCTTTTATGGTTAATGCTACTTCGATGTATGGTACTGGTCAATTACCAAAGTTTGAAGAGGATTTATTTAAGATTGAAAAAGAAGGGTTTTATTTGATTCCAACAGCGGAGGTTCCTGTAACTAATTTACATGCTAATGAGATACTTGATATCAAGCAACTTCCAATAAAATACTGTGCTTATACGCCTTGTTTTAGAAGTGAAGCAGGTTCTGCAGGAAGAGATACAAGAGGAATTATAAGATTACATCAATTTAATAAAGTTGAATTAGTAAGATTTGCAACACCAGAAACTTCCTACCAAAATTTAGAGGAATTAACTCATGATGCTGAAGAAATATTGCAAAAACTTGAATTGCCATATAGAGTAATTCAATTATGTACTGGAGATATGGGATTTGGGTCTGCGATGACTTATGATATTGAAGTATGGTTACCATCTTACAATGCCTATAAAGAAATAAGTTCTTGTTCAAATTATGAAGACTTTCAAGCAAGAAGAGCTAATATCAAATTTAGAAGGGATCCTAAAGGGAAAGCCGAACTTGTTCACACATTAAATGGTTCGGGACTAGCAATAGGAAGAACAGTTGCAGCAATTATAGAAAATTATCAAAATGAAGATGGTTCAATTACTATTCCCCAAGCTTTAAGAAAATACTTTAATGGCGAGGAAGTTATAAAATAAAAATTTGTTTTTAAAACTTAGAATATATTCTAAGTTTTATTTTTTCAAATATATCTAGTTAAAAAAGAGGTATATTTTTGTTTTTCGTTACCCAAACTTATGGTATAATAAAATAAATTTAGGAGCAAAATAATGAGTAAAATAAAGTATACCCCAATGATGTCTCAATATCTAAAAATAAAGGAAAATTATCAAGATACCTTGATTCTTTTTAGGCTTGGAGATTTCTATGAATTATTTTTTGATGATGCAGTGGTTGCTTCTAAAGAATTAGAACTTGTGCTTACAGGTAGAGATGCAGGTGTAAAAGATAAGGTTCCTATGTGTGGAGTTCCCTATCATGCTATCGATTCATACATTGATAAACTAATAAAAAGAGGATATAAAGTAGGAATTGTTGAACAACTTGAAGATCCAGCTTTAGCAAAGGGAATAGTTAAAAGAGATGTAGTGCAAATTATATCACCAGGCACACTTATAGGTGTTGGACTAAAAGATAAGGAAAATAATTATATTTTAGCTATTCATGATTATGAATTATTTTATACTATTGCTTTTTGCGATATATCAACAGGAGAACTTGGCGTTTTAAATGTTGAGCACAACGATGATAGATTAATAAATGAAGTTATGACATTTGAGAGCAAGGAATTACTTGTTAATAATACTTTCAATATTAAAGTTTTTTCTGATATAAAAGAAAGATTAGGAATTACTATATCACGATATAATGATGTAGAGTTAACTTTAGATTATGAAAACTTAATTAATGATGTTAAGGATTTACATCAGATAGAAACTCTTAAATTTTTGATTGATTATTTGGTAAACACTCAAAAAAGAAGTTTAGATTATTTGCAAAATGCTAAAATAATAAAAACTAATCAATATTTAAAAATGGATTCTTTTACAAGAAATAATTTAGAACTAACAAGAACTTTAAGAAGTGAAGATAGATATGGATCTTTACTTTGGGTAATAGATAAAACAAAAACAGCAATGGGTTCAAGATTGTTAAAAAGTTGGATTCAAAGACCACTAGTATTGCAAGATGAAATAGAAGAACGTCTACTAGTAGTAGATTCTTTAATCATCAACTTCATAGTAAGAGAAGAACTTGTTAAGCAATTAGATTTAGTATATGACCTTCCAAGACTTATAGCTAAGATTAGTTATGGCAATGCTAATGGAAGAGATTTAATACAATTATCTAATTCTTTATCTGCTCTACCTAAAATTAAAGAAGTTTTGAAATCTAGTAATGATAAAGTACTAATCCAATTAGCAAATAAAATAGAATTAATGGATGACATAGTTAATTTAATTGGAATTAGCATTGTTGATAATCCTCCTATTTCAGTAAAAGAGGGAGGACTAATAAAGACAAAGTACAATAAAGATTTAGATGGTATAAGAGAACTTAGTAAAGGTGGCAAAGAATGGATTGCTAACTTTGAAAAAACAGAAAAAGAAAGAACGGGTATTAAAGGCTTAAAAGTAGGATTTAATAAGGTTTTTGGATTTTATATTGATATAACAAATTCTTATTTAAATCAAGTTAAAGATGAATTTGGATATATTAGAAAGCAAACTTTAACAGGATCTGAAAGATTTATTACAAAAGAATTAAAAGAGAAAGAAGATTTGGTTCTTAATGCTGAAGAGAAAATGATAAAATTAGAATATGAAATCTTTCTTTCAATTAGAGAAGAGATAAAAAAATATACAAGTATAATTCAAAAAAATTCTGATATTTTAGCAAATATTGATGTTTTTTGTTCTTATTCTAGAGTTAGCGTTGAAAATAATTATGTAAAGCCATTTTTTTCTTGTAAAAAAGAAATGTTAGTTAAAAGTGGGAGACATCCTGTTATTGAAAAAGTATTAAAAGATACACTTTATGTACCTAATGATATAAATATGGATAGTAATAATTTCTTACAAATAATTACAGGACCAAATATGGGAGGGAAAAGCACTTATATGAGGCAAAATGCAATAATTGCAATACTTGCCCAAATTGGATGCTATGTTCCTGCAAGTGAAGCAAAACTTCCAATTTTTGATGCAATATTTACAAGAATAGGAGCAAGTGATGATTTGGTATCTGGGCAATCAACATTTATGGTTGAAATGTTAGAAGTGAATAACGCTATAATAAATGCTACTGAAAAATCTTTAATAGTATTTGATGAAATCGGAAGGGGAACCTCAACATTTGATGGTATGGCAATTGCTCAATCAATAATAGAGCATATAGCCATTAATGTAAAAGCAATGACTTTATTTTCGACGCATTACCATGAACTTGTAAAAGTCGCAGAATCATTGCCAGGTGTTACAAATGTTAATACAGAAGTTCATGAAGAAAATGATAAAGTTACTTTTTTATATAAAATAAAACCAGGATCTGCCAATAAATCTTATGGGATTAATGTTGCTCGACTTGCTCACATCCCTAGCCCCATACTTGATAGAGCAAAAGATATATTAGAAGATTTAGAAAATAAAAATCAAGTTATTAATGGCGTAAAATATGTGGTTAAAGAAGTGATTAAAAAAAGTGAAATAGAAAAAGAAATTCAAGAGTTAGATCCCTTGAACCTAACTCCCCTTGAAGCATTAAATTATTTGTATAATTTAAAAAAGAAGTTAGGTGAATAAATTATGAGTAAAATACATATTATGGATGTTTCCTTGTCAAATATGATAGCAGCAGGAGAAGTTGTTGAAAGACCTGCTAGTGTTGTAAAAGAATTAATTGAAAATTCTTTAGATGCAAAGGCAACAGAAATAGAAATAAAAATAAAAGATTCTGGAAGGACATTAATTCAAGTGACCGATAATGGAGTTGGGATGGATAATACTGATGCAAAATTGGCCTTTGTTCGTCATGCAACTAGCAAAATAATTAATGAAAGAGATCTTTTTAGAATAAAAACTATGGGTTTTAGAGGAGAAGCATTACCATCTATAGCAGCTGTTAGTAAAGTTATTATGGAGACATCAACAGGTATTGATTCAGGAACAAAAATAGTTATCGAAAATAATGATATTATTTCTATCGAGCCTTCTGCTTCTAGAAAAGGAACAGTGATAAAGGTTGAAGAATTGTTTTATAATACCCCTGCTCGCTTGAAGTATTTAAAATCAGATAGTACAGAATACTATAATGTTCTTGATGTTATCACTAAATTATCATTAGCTAATCCCAAAGTGCGTTTTAAATTTATCTCTAATGATAAAAAGATATATTTAAGTAGTGGAAGAGGAGATGTTTTAGAAGTAATTAAAGATGTTTATGGATTAGAAACTGCTAAAAATATAATATCTTTTAAAACAGAAGATAATGATTTTGAAGTTGAAGGCTTTATTGGGAAATTTATAATATCTAAATCAAGTAGAAACTATATTATATGTATTGTTAATGGTAGATATGTAAGATTACCATTTATTCAAAATGCAGTTATTGAAAGCTATACACATTATCTTCCAAATAATAGATATCCACTAGCAATTATTAATATAAATGTTGATCCAAGTTTTGTAGATGTCAATGTTCATCCTTCAAAAAGCGAAATAAGATTGTCTAAAATTGATAAGTTGGTATCGTTAGTTAAAAAGCAAATTACTTCAACATTGGAAACAGCATATATGATTCCTGAAATTAATGTTAATTTAAAAAACAATATTGAAAAGCCCGCATTAAATTTGGAAAGTAATTATGAATATACCGATATTGTAAATGATAATTTGTATGTTAATAAAAATGATGTTATGGAAAATCACGAACAAGAAGAGACATATTCTTTTTCTGAAAAAATTAATAAAACTAAAGAAAGTATAAGTTTGTATCCAATTGGACAAATTCATGGGACATATATTGTTGCAGAATCGATAGATGGATTTTATTTAATTGATCAACATGCTGCAATGGAAAGAATAAATTTTGAAAAGTTTTCAAAATTACTAATGGAAAATACAGATTTATATGATTTATTAGTTCCTGTTGTAGTTGAATTATCTTTAAGTTCAATGAATATTGTCAAAGAAAAACTAACAATATTGGAAACAGTTGGTATATATGCAGAAGTCTTTGGTAATAATGCTTTGAAAATTAATTCTGTTCCTTTATGGATGAAAGATTTAGATATTAAAGAATATGTTTTAGATATAGTAGAGCAAATTATCAATAATTCAAATATTAATATTTATTCTTTAAGATCTCATGCAATCGCTACAATAAGTTGCAAAGCGTCATTAAAAGCCAATAAAAGACTTTCTTTTGAAGAAATGGAAATATTAATTAATACTCTTCAAAAATGTAGTAACCCTTATACATGTCCACACGGGAGACCTACAATGATTTTCTATTCTAAATATGAAATAGAAAAAATGTTTAAAAGAGTAGGATAAAATATGTCAAAGATAATAGTAATTGGTGGACAAACAGCAACAGGGAAAAGTAAATTGGCAGTTGAACTTGCAAAAAAGATAAATGGAATAATTATTAATGGAGATTCTATGCAAGTATATAAGGAAATGAATATAGGTACTGCTAAAATAAAAGAAGAGGGAAAAGGAGGAATTTCTCATTATTTGTTTGATATTGTAAGCGTTAAAGATAGTTTTTCTGTGGCAGAGTATAAAGAACTAGCTACAAAAAAGATAAATGAAATTATTGAGCAAAAAAGAGTCCCTATTATAGTAGGAGGAACAGGATTATACTTAAGAAGCGTTTTATATGATTATGATTTTAACAAAGAAATTAAAAATGATTCTTTAGCAAAATATGGTGATAAAACAAATCAAGAATTATATGATTTATTAAAAAAATATGATTTAGACTCTGCTCTTCAAATCCACCCCAATAATAGAAAAAGAGTCTTAAGAGCAATATCTATTTATGAATCAAGTGGTAAAACAAAAACTTATTGGCTATCTAAACAAAAGCATAAACTAGCTTATGATTGTTTATTTATAGGATTAACAATGGATAGAAAAAATTTATATAATTCGATAAACAAAAGAGTTGATGAAATGTTTTTAGAAGGATTAGAAGCAGAAGTTCGAACAATAATAAAATCAGCAAGTCCTAACTCTACTTGTTTACAAGCAATTGGATATAAAGAATTTATTCCTTATTTTTCTGGTCTTATAAATAAAGAGCAATTAGTAGAATTGATAAAGAAAAATACCAGAAGATATGCTAAAAGACAATATACATTTTTTAATAACCAATTTAAAGTAACTTGGTATGATACCAATACCCATAGTTTGACTGATATAGTCAATAAAATTATTATTGACTATCAAGGAGGCAAAAATGATAAATAACAATCAATTTATAAGAAACGAAATGCTACTTGGGAAAGATATTACTACTGATTTGAGTAAGACAACAATAATGGTTATAGGACTTGGGGGTGTTGGATCATATAGTGTTGAAACCTTAGCCAGATTAGGAATTGGACATTTTGTTTTAATTGATAAAGATAAAGTAGAAATTAGTAATATAAATAGACAAATAATAGCAACTTTTGAAACTCTTAATGAAGACAAAGTAGAGGTAGCCAAAAATAGAATTCTTTCAATTAATCCTAGAGCAGTAGTTGATATTGAAAAAGTGTTTCTAGGTGAGGATTCATTAAATATATTGAATAATTATAAAGTTGATTATGTTGTAGATGCAATAGATACTATAACCTCAAAGGTTTTATTAATAGAATATTGTTTAAAAAATAACATACCAATAATATCATGTACTGGTATGGCAAATAAAATTGATCCAACGCAAATAAAAATAACAACTCTTGATAAGACAAGTGTAGATCCAATTTGTAGAAAAATGAGAGAACTTTGTAAAAAAAGAGGTTTAGATTTTAAAAAAATTAATGTAGTATATTCTATAGAGACTCCACATTCACAAAATATACAAGAAAGAACAAGCGGGACAACAAAAGAAAAGTTTCCCCCATCCAGTATAGTGATACCTCCAGCCATAGCAGGAATACTTATGACTTATCATATATTAAAAGAAATTATGAAAAAGGAGCACAAAAAAGATGGAAGCTACAACGAAAAGCAGGTTTAAAGATTATTTGTTTATCATAGTTTTAGGCATAATTTTTATAGTGTTTGGACTAGTTAAAACAGGTGTTAAAGAATCATTTGAAGGATTAATACGAATATTGACAACTCCAGATGGATTAATTACAGACTTTTTTGTTCAAGGTAATATAGGAGGAGCTTTTTTAAATTCGGGTTTATTAATAATAATAGCTACTTTATTATTTTTAGTATTTAAAAAAGATATGAGTGGGCAAGTGTTGGCTTCTTTGTTCCTTTTTGGAGGATTTTCTCTTTTTGGGAAAAATTTAATAAATGTATGGCCAATAATTATAGGAGTTTTCATTTTTTCTTTAATAAAAAAAGAAGATTTTAAGGATTTAATCGCAACTGCATTAATGGGGTGTACAATGGCTCCAGCTGTTTCAGAAGTTTTATTTTATCCAGGACTTAATTTAGGGATTGCAGTTATTGCTAGTTTGGTTTTAGGTTTATTTATAGGACTAGTTTTACCTTTAGTTTCTAGAGTTGCTTTTAACTTCCATGATGGATTCAATCTTTATAATATAGGGTTTACGGGCGGAATAATATTAACTGTAGTAGTTTCCATATTGAAGGTTTTTGGTTTCAATGTGAAAACTAGAGAGTTATGGAGTACCGGAAACAACGAACTTTTTGCTTGGTTTTTAATAATTATTTTTATAGGATTGATAATATATGGATTTACTTGTGAAAAAGAAATAAGGAAGAAATTAAAACAAATAACGATAAGTACAGGAACTGCTCCTAGTGATTTTTACACAAATTATGGTAGAGGTGCAACTCTTGTTAATATGGGACTATTAGGAATTCTTTCTGTTGTTTTTATTTTGATAGTGGGAGCTTCTCTTAATGGACCAACAATAGGTGGAGTTTTAACAATAGTTGGTTTTGGAGCTGCTGGCAAACACATTAGGAGTGTTTCATATATTTTGATTGGAGCTTTACTAGGGCAGATTTTCCACATGTGGGATTTAACAAGGCCGACAATTATATTAGGAGCACTTTTTGCTACAGGGCTAGCACCAATTGCAGGAGCATATGGACCTATATTTGGTATTATGGCAGCTATAGTCCATATATCTGTTGTGCAAAATACTGGTGAATTACACTTCGGATTAAACTTGTATAATAATGGTTTTGCAGAAGGTATGGTTGCTTTGTTTATGAATGGGTTTGTTAAGATATTGGGATTTAAACACCAGACCGATCCATTAATAAGAAAAATAGTTGAAAAAGAGGAAGGTATCAGATGATGCTTCCTCTTTTTTTATCATTTATATAGATTTTTATATTCTATACCAGTAATTTCTTCACAAATAATCTTAGTATTATTATCAACAGTTTCTTTGCTTCCATTATTTTTAAGTCTTTCAATTTCTTTTTGCATTATATCAAAATTTTTAGGATTGATTGGATATTTAAAGGTAAAATATAATGCTATTAATAATAAAATAGTAGGACAAAAAGAATAAAATAATTTGATTCCTAGAGCAGTTTCAATAGTTTGAAGAATCTCTTCATTGGGATTATTAGCTATTTGATAACCGATTATATCTATATATACACCTGTTAAAAATAAAGCGACTGCTTGAGATAATTGACGGATAAATGTCATAAATCCTGAATATATACCTTCTCTTCTTTTTGAAGATATTAACTCTTCAACATCCATTGTTTCTGGCAGTATCCCCCAAGGGGTAACTGCGACACCGCTTGCTCCTATTCCCATAAGTAAACTAGCAATATACATAAAATAAATTGAACTACCAGGTTTTATTAATAGCATTAAAAGAAGTGTTCCAGCCCATAAAGAAATTCCCGTAATTAAAGAAATCTTTTTTCCTTTTTTCGAAGATATTTTGATAAATAAAGGAACCGATAATATTTGTGCAATAATAAATATTCCTAGAAATATCGTGTAAGAACCTTTCATATTTAGATAGTCTTTTATGAAATAAATGCTAATTGCCATAAAGGTATCTATTGCAGTATAAGCAGCAATATATATTCCCAATAATAACCTATAAGATTTATTTTTAAATACAATTTTTGCGTTTTCCCATAATGATTTTAAAAAATAATCGTTCTCCTTATATGAAACTATTGGAGGGTCCTCTTTAATATTTTTAGTTCCTAAAAAAACAAATATCCAAGGAATAGCATAGAAAATTCCAAATATTATTCCCATTCCAAACCAGCCATTTTGAGCATCAGAAAATAATTTTATTATCATCATAGGAACAACTCCAGCAATTAAATTGGAAATATTTGAGAAAATTGCTCTAACGCCAACTAGTTTATTGCGTTCATTATAACTTTTTGTCATTTCGGCTAAAAGAGCATGATATGGGACCATTGTCATAGAAAAAGAAGTTGCAAAAAGAATATATGCCAAAGTGTAATAAATAACTTTTACCCAAATTACAGAATTTAATGGGACCCATAACATTGAAAAACAGGCAGAAATATGAAAGATTCCCGTTAGAAAAAAGACTCTTCTTTTCCCATATTTAGATTTTGTTTTATCAGAAAGGTTACCAATAAAAGGATCAATTATTGCATCCCATATTTTTCCAATTAATAGCATTGAGCCAGCAATTGTTCCAGATATAAGAGCAGAATCAGTAAGAAAATTTAGGAAAAGTAGACCTATTAATGTAAAGGCTCCTCCCCCAAATATATCTCCAGATGCATAAGAAATTATACTTTTTGTAGAAAGTTTATTGTTTTTATCCATAAATGATCCTCCACATATAAATAGTATATTATATAGGAAAGTTAAAATGTAAAAAATAAGAAAAATTTATTGTATAGGAACTTATTTGTCCATTTTTTGCTTCTATAAAAATACTATGAAATACTAATATAAAAAGTTATAATATTATTGTGTCTTTTGAAAGAGTGGAGAAAGTAATGATTTTTGTTTATATTTTACTTTGTGCATTATTAATAACAATATTATTTTTTGGGGTTTTTAGTTATATCATTTTTTTGTCTTCATTAAAAAGAAAAGAAATTTCATCAATTCAATTAAAAGAAGATTTTAAAAATAATGATAAAGAAAGTCTTGAGTATCTATTAGATAAAGAATATCAAAATGTTTTTATTAAGGCTCAAGATGAAACTAGACTTCATGGAATGTATATAAAAAATTCTAGCAAAACTCTAAATATAGCAGTAATTGCTCATCGTTATAGAGCGGACGCAACAACATTAGGTCTTATTGCAAAAATATATATAGAAAAAGGATTTGATGTACTACTTATAGATTCAAGAGCACATGGATTAAGTGGCGGTAAATATTGTGGCATGGGGGCTCTAGAAAAAGATGACATCAAAGAATGGATTAATTATGTAAATGATAGATTTATGAATAAATGTAACATAATCCTTCATGGGGTATCCTTAGGAGCTGCCAGCTGTTTGGGAAGTTTATATAAAAATGATAATGAATCTGTTAAAATGGTTTTTGCGGATAGTACTTTTACTAAAGTATATGATATTTATGTCCGCGTAGGGACTAAAAGATATGGGAAAATTTTAGCTTCAATATTAATGGTATTTACTTGTTTATTAACAAGGATGATTGCAAAATTTTCTTTAAGAAAGATATCAACATCAGAATGGATTAAAGAATCGAAAATACCAATTATGTTTATTATCGGTAGTGAAGATAAAATGATTAATCAAGATAAATTTTTACTATTATATGATGGTTATAAAGGGCCAAAAGAATTAAAAGTTATTGAAGGGGCTCATCACGCTTTAGGGCATTATGTAGATAAAGAAGAATATAAGCATTTTATAAACGGAACTCTTGTTAAATATTTAAAAAATTAGGAGGATGACATATGAAAGAATATGATGTAATAGTTGTTGGTTCAGGACCCATGGGAATATTTACCTGTTATGAACTTTCATTAAGAGATCCAAAATTAAAAGTATTGTTAGTAGATAAAGGGCATGATATATATCATCGTAGATGTGCAATTTTGGAGAAAAAAATAGCTGTTTGTCCTTCTCATCCTAATGGAGAGTTCGGATGTTTTCCTGCTTGTTCTATAACATGCGGATTTGGTGGGGCTGGAGCATATTCGGATGGAAAGTTTAATATTACAGATGAATTTGGAGGATGGCTAAATGATTTTCTTCCAAACAGTCAAGTCATAAATCTTATTAAATATGTTGATCAAATAAACATTAAACATGGAGCTACTTTAGAAATAACAAATCCTTATACTGACAAAGTAAAGGATATTGAAAGAAGAGGTTATGCTGTTGGTTTAAAATTGTTAAGAGCTAATGTAAGACATTTAGGTACAGAAGAAAACCTTAAGATTATGAAGAATATATATGAATACTTGAAAGATAAAGTAGAATATCGTTTTCTAACAACTATTGAAGATATTATTGTAGAAGATAGACAAGTAAAAGGCGTTATAACAAATAAAAAGGAAGAAATAAGAAGTAAATATGTTGTAATAGGACCAGGAAGAGATGGCTCAAAATGGTTAGAAACACTTTTAAGAAAAAATAAAGTAAATTTAATAAACAATCAAGTTGATATAGGTGTAAGAGTAGAAACTAATAATGTTGTAATGGAAGAAATAAATGACTCATTATATGAGGGTAAATTTATATATAATACAAGTGTTGGAACTAAGGTAAGAACATTTTGTTCTAATCCATCAGGACATGTTGTTATTGAAAATCAAGCGGGAATAATGATGGCGAATGGGCATGCATATCGCGATCCCAAATATGGTAGTAATAATACTAATTTTGCAGTATTAGTTTCTCATGTATTTAGCGAACCATTTGACGAACCAAATCAATTTGCTCAAGATGTTGCAAAATTGGCTAATAAATTAACTCATGGTTCAATAATTGTTCAAAAATTTGGAGATATTATTCGTGGCAGAAGAACCACAGAAAAAAGATTGAGTGAGGGATTTGTATCTCCAACTCTTGAAGAAGCAATACCAGGAGATTTGGGATTAGTTTTGCCATACAATACAATGAAATCAATAATTGAAATGATTCAAGCTCTAGATCATGTTACACCAGGAATTGCGAGTGAACACACATTGTTATATGGGGTAGAAGCAAAATTTTATAGTGCTAGACCAGAAACAGATAGCAATTTTGAAACAAAAATAAAGAATTTATTTGTTGGTGGAGATGGAGCTGGAGTAACAAGAGGACTTGCTCAAGCAGGAGCAAATGGTGTTGCTGTAGCAAGAACAATTTTAGCAAAAGAAGGCAAGATACTATGATAATAGATAATACTATAAAAGAATTCATTTCTATTTTAAAAAGTGATAAGCCTGCCCCAGGAGGGGGAAGTGTTGCGGCAGTAGTAACTTCAATGGCTATATCACTTACATTAATGGCAACAAGAATATCAATTAAAAGAAAAAGTTTTAATAATTATGATGATAATATTAAAAATAATATTAATCAAAAAATAGATAAATTAGAAGAATTATTAAATATTAGTTATAATCTTGCAGATAAAGATATCGCAACTTTTTCTAATTACATGAATATTTCTAAAACAAAAGATTCTAATAAGATTGAAGAAGCAACTAAAAAATGTTTTGCTGTTCCTTATGAATTATCTAATCTTTGTCTTGGTTGTGCTAAAGAAATATTTTATTTAAAGCCATATATAGTTGATTCAATTATTAGTGATTTAAATATGAGTTTAGTATTGCTATCTAGTTGTTTAGAATCTTGTTTAATAAATATGAAAATAAATCTTAAATATTTAAATGATTCTGAGATTACTAGAAAGTATTTAATTCAAGAAGAACAAATAAAGGAATTTGAAAAAGAAAAAAACAATATTTTAAAATATAAGTAAAGATTTGGAGATGATGTTATGGTAAAAATACTTGATGGTAAGAAATTATCATTGACCCTGAAAGAAGAATTAAAATCAAAGTTTGATAGTATTAAGCAGCATCTTAAATTAGCAATAATAATGCCAATTTGTGATGATGCATCAATTGCTTATTTAAATTCTAGAGAAAGACTATGTAAAGAGTTTAATATTGAATTATGTGTGTATAAGTTTGATGGAAATGAAACAACAGAAGAACTTGTAGAATTAGTTAAAAAATTAAATCTTGATGATTCTATTCAGGGTATAATGATTGATAGACCTTTTCCAAAACAGGTTAATGAAGATAAAGTATATGAATTTCTTGATTATCGCAAAGATATTGATGGATGTTCTCTTATAAGTTGCGGAAAACTCTTTCAAGCTCAAGATTGCCTTGTTTCTTCAACCGCTGTAGGAGTTATGACCTTACTTAAGTATTATAATATTGATTTAGTAGGCAAAAATGTTGTTATTGTAAATAGAAGCAAGATAGTTGGTATTCCTTTAATGCATTTACTTTTGAAAGAAAATAGCACTGTTACAATTTGTCATTCAAAAACAAAGAATTTAGCTAGAATTTGTTCAAAAGCTGATATTATAATTACAGCAATAGGTAAGGCGAAATATTTTACCAAAGAATATGTGAACGCAAAAACAACAATTATTGATGTTGGTATTAATTATGATGAAAACAATAAAATATGTGGAGATGTTGACCAGGAAGTATATGAAATAGTTGATAGTTACTCCCCTGTTCCAGGAGGAGTAGGACCAGTGACAAATATAGCTTTACTTTTAAATCTACTTAAGACTTTTGAGATTTAAGAAAAGGGAGGGGTAAAAATGCTAGAGAACTTAAAAGAATTGTTTACTAACTTTAGTCTAGATAATCCAATTATTGATAAAACAATTAGATTATTAATTTTGATAGTGATTATAGTTGTTTGCTATATTTTGATAAACTATATAGCAAAAAAGACAATTGATATAAACCAAAAAAGAAAAGGTATTGAAGGTCTAAAAAGAGCTGAGACTCTTTCTAAATTAACAAAATCTGTGATTCGCTATGTTTCCATTCCAATATTTATCATATTTGCACTTCCAATATTTGGAGTTGAACCCGCGTCTGTTTTTGCTAGTGCTGGATTAATTGGAGTTATAGTTGGTTTTGCATTTCAAGATTTATTGAAAGATATAGTTGCAGGATTCTTTATTATCTTTGAAAGAACATATGAAGTTGATGATTTTGTCAAAATTAATAATTTTTCTGGAGTTATTTTAAGTCTTGGTATAAAGACAACTGTTATTAGAAATTATAATGGAGAAATTTACACAATAAATAATAGAGATGTTGGTAATGTCATAAATTATTCTAAAGCTCCTTATTCAATAGTTGTTTGTGGTCTTCCAATAGCATATGATACAGATTTAAAAAAGTTTAAGAAAATATTAGATTCTGCTTTTGAAAATATCGAAGAAAAGTTTCCAGTTATGATGGAAAAACCTTCAATTAAAGGAATAACATCATTTGATAGTAGTTCACTACGATTCGAAATTCATATTATGGTAAAAAGCATGGAACAATTTCAGTTTAAAAGAGATTTTGATCAATATTTATTAGAAGTATGTAATGCTAATAAAATAAAAATTCCATATCAAACAATTACAATTACAAAGGAATGATGTGTTAATATGGATAAAATCAAGTATGAACTTAACGATGTCGTTGAAATGAAAAAAGAACATCCTTGTTCTACAAGAAGTAAAACTTGGCAGATAATTAGGATGGGAGCGGATATTAAAATAAAGTGCATGGGATGTGGAAGCGTTGTAATGCTAACAAGATATTCATTTGAAAAAAATCTTAAAAAAGTAATTGGTAAAGAAAAGGAGTAATGTACTCCTTTTTTGATACAAAAACGAGATTTAAATATAATTTTATAGCAATATAATTAAATTAGGTGAATATATGATTAGATTAAATAATGTATGTAAAAATTATGAAAATCACAAAGTTATAAATAATATAAACATTGAGTTTCCCCAAAGAGGACTTTTTGCAATTTTAGGAGAGTCTGGTTGTGGTAAAACAACATTATTTAATATTATTGCGACACTAGATTCTCCAACAAAAGGTGAAATTTGGTTGGAAAATTTAAATATCACAAAACTGAACGATAAAGGCAAATCAAATTATAGAAAAAATGTATGCACAATAATATATCAAAATAATTATTTGTGTCCTTATTTAAATGGTCAAGAGAATATTGAAATGGCAAATAGAATCAAAAACAATGAAAGAAAATTTGAATATTATGCAAAAAGATTAAATGTTCTTAATTGTTTAAATAAGAGTCCTAAGTATATGTCGGGAGGAGAAAAACAACGAATCGCATTTATTAGATCTATTTCCTGTAATAATCCAGTAATTCTTGCCGATGAGCCTACGGGGTCTTTAGATTCCATAAATAGTTCAATAGTAATGAACATTTTAAAAGAAGAATCAAAACAAAAATTAGTTATAATTGTTACTCATGATATAGATTTAGCTGAAAAATATGCGGATAAAATACTTAATTTAGAAAAAGGAATTATAAATGAGCAAATTGCTAAAAAAGAATCTCATCAAATAAATGAAAAGAAAATTAATGATAAAAGTATTTCGCTTAAAAATTTATTTTTTTGGTCGTTCAAATCTTTTATAAATAGAAAAATTAGGTATATACCAATAATTTTATGCTATGTTTGTTGTATTGTTTTTTTATTGCTTGCTTTGGCAGGAAAAACAGGGATGAATTCTTATATATCATATTTAATAGAAAAAAGACTGGATTATGATTATATAAATTTGTATACAATAAATGAGAATAAGTTAAAAGCCATTGATTCAAATATAATTCAAATTTTAGAAAAATATAAACAGGATATTAAGTTAACAATTAGTTTTGATAATTATTTAAATCAATTTTTAAAAATTAAAAACTTAGAGGAAAACGAATTTTATGAAATAAAAGTGATAGATATGGATAAAAATGAAATATTAATAAATAATTTATTGTCTGAAAAATTAAATTCTAATACTATTGAAATAAATGGCCAAATAATAATTCCTTATTACAGTAATAGTAAATCAATAAGCGAAAATAAAAATATTAATATTAAAAATGATGTTGATGGTATTATCGAAGAAGGAGAAATTTATAATACCCCTAAATTATATTTGAGCAGGAAGTTTGTCAACAATATTTTTGCGGGAATAAATATCGAATTAATTGCTAAAGAGCTCTCTCTTGATTTTTTAGATCTTAAAGAGTATTTATATAGTTATAGTGAATTTTGTAATATGCCGTTACAAGTAATTATAAAAAATAAAGAGATTAAAACTAAATTATATAATGAGTTGTTGGCGCTTAAAAATACACATTCTCAATATTCTTTATCTACAAACACAAATACCAATACTTATAACATTATCGAAACAGGAGATGAGATGTTAAGAACATCATTTAAAGATATTATTGATATGAGTCAAATAGTAATAATTATGTTAATGCTATTTTTAATTCTTATTATATCAAGCATAATATCTTTAATGCTTTATTATTCATCAAAAGAAAGAAATAAAGAATTTGCATTAATTAGAACATTTGGCGGCAATAAACTAGATATCAGTAAATTAATATTTTTAGAATCTTTTTATATATCATTTTTTGTAATAATTATATCGGTATTTATTTCATATATTATTAGTTATATAGTTTATTTAGATAGTAGGAAAATTTTAAAAAGTAGAGAATTATTTAATATATTTCAATTTCAAATTATGGATATTGTAATAATAGTTATGATATGTTTTTTTGTTACACTTTTTTCTTCTTTCTCCTCAATATTAAAGACTTATAAGGCAAATATATTTGGAATATTCAAAGATTGATTTAGTAAATATATGTAAATATTATCGGCAAGAGGAAAAAGAATTGAATATTTTAAAGAATATTAATATTAATTTTTCTGTTGGGAAAATATACGCAATAGTAGGAAAATCGGGAAGCGGTAAAACAAGTTTATTAAATATAATAGGAGGTATTGATTCAAACTATAGTGGAGTTTATAGATATTGTGGTAAATCAATAAATAAAAAAAATTTAAATTATTATAGAAATAAAAAAATTTCTTATTCTACTCAAAAACCAGTACTTTTCGATAATTTAAATGTATCTCAAAATATCAATTTACCACTATTTTTAGAGAATAAAGAAATTGTTAATGATATATTAAAAAATAAAACACTAAAATATAATCTTTTGATAGAATTAAAAGAAAAAATAAAAAATCTTTCTTATGGTCAAAAACAAAGGGTTGATTTCATAAGGAATATAGAGATATCAAAAAAAGTAATTCTTTTAGATGAGACGCTATCTGGTATAGATATAAAAACTAAGGACATTATAGGCAATGAATTACAAAAAATTAAAAATAATAAAATAATAATTATTGTTACTCATGATAATAATTTTATTAAAAAATTTGTAGATGAGACAATTGAAATAAAGGATGGGAAAATTTCTAAAAATTTAATTAAAAATAATAATACATATATTGAAAAAATAAGCATAAGAAGAGGTAAATTAAGTTCAAGAAATGTAATAAGAATTGCTTTCTCTTTTTTAAAAGCCAACATAAAAAGAGTTATTACTTATATTTCTTTATTATCAACAGCTTTTACAGGATTAATTTTAATATTTTTATTGAGCCAAACATTTACAAATTATTTTAATAGTGTTATTGGCGGAGATTATATTAAGAGTATCTATAATATATCCTTAAAAAGTGATAATTATAATGTAATTAATAATGACAATTCAATAATTATTAAGAGTGATTTTGCAATCAACACAATGATTTCAAATAAAAAACTTGATATTTCTAAAAAAATAAATAGCTATAGAATATCGAAAGAATTAATTTCTCTAAATTCAGTTTCAATAAATATAAATTCAGATTATTTGAACACAATAACTAATAAAGGTGAAGAATATATAAATAAATATTTGCAATCCAATATATATAATCTAGTTTTTAGTAGTGATGAAGATAAAAAATTATATATTAGGTTAATTAATTTGAAAATTGACAACAGCATTAAAGATTTTGAATTTGTAAATAGTAATGATAATTGGAATGCACATGTTTTTGGTGCTTTTGGAGATTACGATGTCATCCCATGTCAAAGATTTTATAACAATATAGAATTAAATAATTATGTAATAAAAAATTCAGAAAATTTCAAAAATTTAGACTATGAAATTTATGATAATTGTTTAATAGTAAATAAAGAAAATATAAATAAATTAAAAAAAGAAGATTTAGAATATTTAATTAGTAAATATGGTAAAGAAAATATTGTGCCTTGTTCAATCAAGCAAGGGATTTATTGTAATGAATTAACTGGAGAAATAAAATTTTATGGAGATTATGAAGGAGATATTTATGAAGTAAATTATAAGATTTATTATAAAGAAAAAGAAGATTTAAAGGTTGAGATTTCTAGTGATTTAAAAGAATTTTTGGTAGATAACTATTTTATTTTACAAGGGGGTGATTATAAAATAAATGTCAAAAATTTTAATTTTATTTCTAGCAAAAACAAAGAAATAAAGGCTAATAAGAATATATTATCAATCGAAAAAATTACTGATAATATAGATACAAATTTTGTTTTCATTTATTCTAATCATGCAATATCAGAAGAAGAATATAATGTAGCAAACATTTATAATGATATTAAAAAACCAATTGATAATGTCTTGCAAATAGTAGAATATATTTTACTTATTTTCTTTTTATTTAGTGTGTTTATTTGTTTAATTGGTTTAATAACTATTGAGTTTTTGGATTTTGATGATAGAAAAAAACAAATAGGATATTTACAAAGTCTAGGTTGGGGAAATTTAAATATATATAGGATAGTACAATTTGAAAATCTAATAAAATTCATTTTTTCATCAATTTTTATTTTGGGGATGCTATTTTTTTCTAAGTTTAATATTGAAAATATATTTTTAAACATTTTAAAAGAAAAAATAATTATTAATATAAGTGGATGCGAAATTTTAATTATTATTTGTTTAGTATTCGTCATAAATTATATTGTTGTACTTTTCCCATTTTTAAAAGTTATGAAGACATCTCCTCTTGATAACCTTAGTGGTTAAGTCTATATTATTATTATATGCCAACTAATATTAAGTCTTGAGGTGAAAATGGTGCAGGTATTAATTTTGACAGCAACAGCTGGATCAGGACACAATGCAGCTGCTAAATCATTAGATACACATTATAAAAATAATTATAAAGATGTAGAGTCTTTAGTTGTTGATATTTTTAAACCCGATCATCGAATAATTGCTTTTGTAATTAATGAGTTGCACTTTTTTTTACTAAAAATTTTCCCATCACTGATGAGATTATCATATAGATTGAATGATAAGAAAAAAATAAATTATAAAATGAATGTGGCAAAAACAACAGGGTTAAGAGCCAAAAGAAGAATTCAAAGAATTATAAAAGAATTTAAACCAGATGCTATAGTTTCTACTCATCCTTTTGCTTTGGGATTGGTGTCATATTTTAAAGAAAAAGAGACAATTGATTGTAGAACTTATTATGTTATTACAGATTATTGTCTTCTTCCAGATAGTGAAAATGCATATAACATGGACAAGGTTTTTACATCATGTAAAGAAATAAATGGCGATTTAATCAAAAAAGGAGTTTCAAGGAAATTATTGCTATCTACAGGAATACCAGTAGATGATCGATATGAAAATTATAAAGAAGAACTCATAGATTATGACAAAATAGATGTTAATCCAGATTTATTTACCATATTATTGATGAACGGGGGACAAGGGATAGGTTATAATTATGAGATTATTAAAGAGTTAGGAGAATTAAAAAAAGAAATTCAGATAATTTCTATAAATGGTTCAAACAAAAAAACAAAAAATAATATAGATAGATATTTAAGAAAAAATCCAGATTTAAAAATTAAAGTTATAAATAAGGGATATAGCGATAATGTTTTTCAGTATATGCAAGTTAGTGATTTATATATTGGTAAAGCTGGAGGAATATCTACAACTGAATGTATAAAGATAGGTCTACCAATATTAATACCTAAAAAACCTCCCTTTCATGAAATCTATAATGTAGATTTTTTAGTAAAAAAAGGCTATGCAATTTATAGTAAAAGTATAAAGAATCTTAAAAAAGATATTGAAAAATTTTTAAAAGATAAAAAGACATTAGAAAAAATAAAAAATGCACAATTAAATTTTGAATATCATGATAGTGCAAAGAAAATTTGTAATTATATTTATAAAAATAGTGCTGATTAACAGCACTATTTTAATTTAATTATTTCTTTTTTAGCCCAGTGAGAATCTGCAATAACAGATCTTGCAACTCCTATTAAATCAGCAATATTATTGTCAATAAAATCAGAAGCTTTTTCCAAAGTTTTAAATCCACCAGTTAAAACAATAGGAACAGATGAGGCATCTTTAATTACTTTAGCATAAGGAGCAAAATATCCTTCAACATTTTCTTTTCCTGGAATTATATATCCTCCAATACCTCCAGATACACTTAACATATTAACTCCTAATTTGCATAAATCGGGCACTATTTTTGCAACTTCTTCGGCATCAATTCCACCATCTACTATATCTGTTCCTACTATTCTTACAGATACTATAAAATCTTTTCTTACTTTTTCTTTGACAGCTTTTGTTACTTCTAGTAGAAGTCTAGCTCTATTTTCAAGGCTTCCTCCATATTCATCGGTACGTTTATTGGTTTTAGGTGATAGGAATTGATTTAAAAGATAACCATGACAGCAATGAATTTCAACTCCATCAAAACCACTTTCTTGTACTCTATATGCTGCTTTTGCAAAAGAATCTATAACTTCTTTTATATCTTTTTTGGACATAGATATTGAATCTTTTTTAAAACGATCATTATGTATTGCTGAAGCAGAATAGGCAATATCATTTTTAGTAGCTTCTTCAACAAACATGGCAGCACCACAATGATTGATTTGTACTAGAACCGGGGTATCATTATTATGTATTACAGTAGAAAGTTTTTTTAATGAAGGAATGTCACTATCTTTACTTACCGACAATTGAACCCTTCTATTTCTTCCTTTAATATCTACATAGCTATGTTCAATAACAACAAGCCCAAAAGATCTATCAACCGTTCTATCATGATAATATTCTAAGGTTTTATCAGTAATATTACCGTTTATATCACACATATAGGTAGCAGCAGGAGCAAAAATTAGTCTATTTCTTAATTCTAAATTGTTTATTTTAATTGTTTTTAAAACTGATTTCATTAATATCCCTCTTTTCTTTATGTATTTTAATTATACAATATTAATCAATATGGTTCATGCTTTAATATTAAAAAAGACTTTTAAAATAAAGAATTTAACCAAAAATAAAAAATTGTATTTTGAAAAAAGTATGCTATAATGTGGATGTATCGTGTAAACGGTGCAAATTAAACGAAAGGTAAAAAGGTTATTCTAATGAAAGGCACAATCAAGATGTTCAACAAGGAAAAAGGTTTCGGATTCATTAAATGTGAAGACGGAAAAGATGTATTTTTCCACTACTCTGAATTAAAAGTCGAAGGTTTTAAAACTGCAGAACCAGGTGAAGAAGTCGAATTTGACGTTCAAGAATCTGATCGCGGACCAAGAGCTTCAAATATCCGCAAGATATAAATAAGAGTAATAAGAAACCACTGAGGTGGTTTTTTATTTTGCCTTTAATTATTTTTTTTGCTATCATAGTGTAGATACGGAGGGGATTTATATGCCATTAACAGCGGGTATTGTGGGTTTACCAAATGTAGGAAAATCTACGTTGTTTAATGCTGTAACTAACTCAAAAGTTGAAGTAGCAAATTATCCTTTTGCAACAATTTCACCGAATACTGGTGTTGTAGAAGTTAATGATAATAGATTAGATGTTTTAACAGAAATGTTTAAATCAGAAAAAACAATTGCAGCAACATTTGAATTTACAGATATTGCAGGGTTAGTCAAAGGAGCTTCAAAAGGAGAAGGATTGGGCAATCAATTTCTAGCCAATATAAGGGAATGTGATGCGATTGTACATGTAGTTAGGTGTTTCGATGATCCCGAGATTTTGCACGTGGATGGAAGTGTTGACCCAGCAAGAGATGTTGAAACAATCAATTTTGAGTTAATTTTTGCTGATATTGATTCAGTAAATAAAAGAATAAGTAAAGTAGAGAAAAAAGCTATTACTACAAAAGATAAAGAATCTGTTGTAGAATATGAAATACTAAAGAAATATAAAGAAGTTTTAGAAAAAGGGTTGCCAGCAAGAAGTGTGGAATTAACAAAAGAACAAAATGTTGTAGCAAAAAGTTTTCAACTTTTAACATCAAAACCAACAATTTATGTGGCAAATGTCTCTGAAGAGGATATGGAAAATCCAAATTCTAATAAATATTTTCAAGAATTGTGTAAAATAGCAGAAAATGAAAAATCACAAATAGTACCAATTTGTGCAAAAATGGAAGAAGAAATTTCTCAACTTGATAATGATGAAAGAAAAATATTTTTAAAAGAATTAGGAGTAGATGAATCAGGATTAGATAAAGTAGTAAAATCAGCTTATAAGATTTTGGGATTATCAACATTTTTTACTGCAGGAGTAAAAGAATCTCGGGCATGGACATTTAAAAATGGTAGTAATGCACCAAAATGTGCAGGGATAATACATACAGATTTTGAAAAGGGATTTATTAAAGCTGAAATATATAGTTATGAAGATTTAATTAAATATGGTAGTGAGCAAAGCGTTAAAGAGCATGGAAGATTTAGATTAGAAGGAAAAGAATATATTGTTCAAGATGGAGATGTTGTCCACTTTAGATTCAATGTTTAAGTAGGAGATAAAATGAAATTCAAGAAAATAGGCTTAGTTCTTGGTGGCGGTGGTGGTAAGGGATCTTATCAAGTAGGAGTTTATAAGGCTTTAAAAGAGTTTGGTCTTGCCGATAAGATTGCTTGTATTTCAGGAACCTCTATTGGTTCTTTGAATTTAACACTTTTTGCTAATCAAGATGTTGAAAAAGCAGAAAAAATATGGACAAATTTGAAAAGAACCAATGTTCTTACTTTTAATAATGTTAAAGAATATTTAAAGCTAAGTAATTTTAGTATTTTTTCAAGAAAAGGGATGTTGAATATATTTAAGGATAATATCAATTTAGAAGAAGTATCTAAATCTAAATTACCATTATTTGTGACAGCTTATAATGAAGAAAAGGATATATCAACAACATTTCAAATAAATAATATGGTGCCAGAAAAAATTATTAAATGCATTATGGCTTCTAGTGCTATTCCCAAGGTTTTTCAAAGTGTAAATATTGATGGAGAGAATTATTCTGATGGCTATGTTAAAGATAATGTACCAGTATCAATTTTAAATAAAATAGGGTGTGATTTAATTTTTGTAATACCACTTAGTGAATATGGTGCACCATATGAAGGTATGTATCCAGACACTTATATAATAGATTTTAAAGATAAAATATTTGATAATGTCGGAACATGGGAAGGGACCTTAGGTTTTGATAAGGAGATAGCTAAAAGAAGAATTGATTTAGGATATAAAAATGCTATTAAAATAATAACTTATTTAAATAGTATAGGTTTTTTCGAAACTGGTATTAAAAAAAGATTTCATTATTTTATGTTAAGAATTTTTAATAAAATACCTAATTATAAAAAATATTATTCATTAAAAGATACAAAAAATAAAATAAATAGCAAATAAAAAGTTATGAATATGTAATAAAAAGAAATTACGAATCATAACTTTTTAATATAATTATTAACTTTTATTTTTTCTTTCTCGATATATTTACTACTGCAAGAGCAAAAAATATGATAGTTGTTGCAAGTAATATTATTATTCCTATTAATGGAGAAATTGTAAAATTACCAAAATTAAATGTAACACCTAGCATTTCTTTAAAATCTGCAGCATATTCTATAGGAATCCCAGAAAAGGCTATACTTATTGGATTTGCCATCATTACTTGACGAATTAACATAGCAGCATATGATGGTGGGAATAATTTAATTACCATACCCACTGCCTTTGGAAGCATACCTATAGGTAGATAAATACCTGTCAAAAAGCCAACTAAAGTGCCTATAATTGTACTCCCCGTAGAAAAAGCAGTTTCACTTTTGAAAAATGAAGTTATAAAGAATACTAGGGATGTGTTTGCAAGGTCAGCAATTATAATCAAACCTATTACTTTTAATAGTGAAGATATATCTAAAAGTTTTCCACCTTCTGCTACAATATATATTTCTGCAAGAATTAAAGTTATCATTGACATTATTAGACCAATTAATAATGAACTTAGTATGTAGCCTCCAGCAATTGCTTTTCTATCTATTGGTGAGGAATAAAAATCCTTATTAATTTTTTTAGATTTATCAATAATCATTATTCCAAAAGCTCCCATTGTTGTAGTAACAGATGTTACAGCAAGAAGTCCAGCCATAACCCAGTTATCCATTATTTCACGAGCATTTGCAAATTGTTCAAAGTTTGATGTCCAAACATCACCTAGAAAAAGGACATATAATCCAAGTATTATGAATGTTGCTAACAACGAAAAGAAAACCGCTGTTTTATCACGGAAAAATATTAATAAATTTCTTTTTGCAAATTCAATCATTCTCTTATCTCCTTTCCAGTAATTCCAATAAAGGCATCGTCAAGCGTCCCAGCAATAACTTCAAAGGCAGTTATGTATTGTTTACATAACTGGATTATTGGAAGTGAATCTATTGTCTTTTCCAACTTGATTGTTATATTTGTTGCCGACTCAATAAAATCAATTTTATTTTTAGTTAATATCTCCTTTATTTCTTTTTTATTAGTATAAGAAAGAATAAGTTTATCATTAGCAAATTGTTCTTTAAGTTCTATTGGAGTTCCCTTTGCTGCTATTTTCCCATTATCAATAACAATAACATAATCAGCAGAATTGGCTTCTTCCATATAATGTGTTGTTAGAAAAATGGTCATATTGTTTTCTTTTTGTAATTTTATTATTGTTTCCCAAACAACTTTTCTAGTTTGAGGATCTAACCCAGTTGTTGGCTCATCAAGGAAAAGTATTTTTGGAGTATTGATTAATGCACGAGCAATATCACATCTTCTTTTTTGTCCCCCAGAAAGTTTGCCATACTGTCTTTTTGCTAAATCAACTACATTAACTTCTTGCATAGCTTTTTTAACAGAAGAACTTAAAATTTTCCCTTTTAATCCATAAAGAGAGCCTCTAAACTTTAAGTTTTCTTCAATAGTTAATAAATCATCAAGAAGTCCGTCTTGGAAAACCGCACCTATTATTTTTCTAATATCATTATCATCTTTTCCAATTTCAAAATCATTCACAAGAATTTGTCCACTATCTGCTTTTAAAAACGTACAAATGGTATCAATTGTTGTACTTTTACCAGCACCATTTGGACCTAGAAAAGCAAATAGCTTTCCTTTTTCTACATAAAAACTTATGTCATCAACAGCTTTAATTTTTCCATAGGATTTACTCAAATTTTTAACTTCAATTATTTTTTCCATTATTTTCCCCCTTACTAAAATTGGATCATATTAATATTTTTCTTGTGAATTAATATTATTAATTAGAATGTTTGCAGCATTTGCTAAATCTTCAAATTCAAGATATATTGCGTTACTAATAGAAATATATGGATTATTAAAATTGTTAGTAAAAACAATCCTATTTTCTTTAGTATAATTTTCCATTATTTTCCTTATTTTTTTTAGACCATTTTCTCCATAAAGTAATCCAAAATTTTCCATTTGTCCTTTAAAAGATTTTTCCATATAATAGACCCCACAAAAAGGACAATTATATTTTTCAACAAAATTATTCTTGTTTTCTACTATTGCTTTTGAACCACAAATTAAACATTCCATTTTTAATCACCAAAAATAGTTTACTTTATAATTTAAATAATCGCAAATATATTTTATTTTAAAGATACAATTATCTTTTTTCTTTATCCAAGTTAGTATATAATTGTGTGGAAGTGGTGATATGATGTTTAAAAATGCAAAAGAGGCAGTTTATTATATAGAGAATTTGAAAGGTATTAAGAGTGATTTTGAGCGCGCAAAAAATCTTTTTGCTAAATATGGAAATTTCCAAAATGAATTAAAATGTATTCATGTTGCTGGTACAGATGGCAAGGGGAGTACAACAAATTTTATAAGAAGCATTTTGCAAAATGCTAATTATAAAGTTGGAACATTTACATCTCCGTATTTAGAAGTTCATAATGATAGAATAAGAATAAATAATAATTTTATATCTGATGAGGATTTCTTATTTATTGCTAATAAATTTTATGAAGATATTACTAGTAGAAATTATGCTTTTTTTGAAATAGATACTTTAATTGCACTTTATTATATTTATATTAGCGAGGTTGATTATGCTGTTATTGAAGTTGGTATTGGAGGAAGGTTAGATGCTACAAATGTTATAACACCAATTTTAAGTTTAATAACTAACATTGGGTATGATCATATGGATAAGTTAGGAAACACTTTAGAAAAAATTGCCTATGAAAAAGCGGGAATAATAAAAAATGGTGTTCCAGTTATTGTAGGATGTAATGTTGCTTTAAATGCAAAAGAAGTAATAAAAAGCGAAGCTATAAAAAGACAGGCTTACTTTATTGAAAGTTCTTGTCCTAAAAATGTTTTTATAAATGATGAATATTTGCATTTTACTTTAGAAAATGATAACTATATAACTTCTTGTATGGCATTGTATCAAAGCGAAAATGCTTCTTTAGCAATTTCTGCAATAAATTATTTAGTTAACAAGAAAATTATTAATGTTAGCAAAAAAGCAATATTTAATGGTATTAAAGATACTTTTTGGCTTGGAAGATTTGAAAAAATGTTTGAAAAGCCAAGGGTTTATATTGATGGAGCACACAATATTCATGGTGTATCAGCATTAGTTATAACAATTAAGCAATTTATTGATAAAGGATATAATCCTAAAATTGTTTTTTCGGCTTTAAAAGATAAAGAGACATCAAAGATGATTGAAAAATTTTTGAGTTTAACAAAAGATGTTTATGTTACTGAGTTTGATTTTTATAGAAGTAAGAAAGCAATTGAAATAGCTGGTAATTATGATGTTATTGTACAAGAAGATTGGAAAATATTAATTAAAGATTTAATTTCTCAAAGCGCGGATAATGATATTATAATTATTACAGGGTCATTGTATTTTATTTCCCAAGTAAGACCATTCTTATTAGAAATAAGAGGTGAAAAAAATGAGTAAAACTAGAGTAATTACTTTATCAGCACTTTTTAGTGCTATTTCTATAGTATTAACAAGATATTTTGCAATACCTGTTCCCCTTGGAGGATTTCCTTCTTTAAGTATTGAACTTGGAGGAATTCCAATAGTAATGGGAGGCATAATTCTTGGACCTTTTGCGGGAGGAATAATTGGAGCAATAAGTGATATAATAGGATTTTTAATTAATGATCGTGGTGGAGTGTATCATTTTGGATTTACACTTAATGCAATTTTGACAGGAGCAATACCTGGAGTATTATTTATGATTTTCAAAAAATATCATGCTAATGAAAAAGTATTTAAAATAATAAATTACATATTGGTAAGTTTACTTACAGTTTTGGGTAATATTTATATTTTTACAGTGCAATCAGATGTTATTTTAGTAGAAAATCGCTGGATTGCTTGTGGGGCTTTAATAATTGTATATATAGCTTTAATGTTAATAATTACTTTTGTTTCCAAAAACAAAACACAAAAAAGTTTTATAACATTTAATCAAGTTATATTAGTTGTAGTATTAGTTGAAGTGTTTGTATATATATTATTAACTCCAATATGGATATATGGACTTTTTGGTATTCCTAATACCATAAGTATAGCAAGTAGGGTTTTTAGGGCGGTATTTATGATACCTATAAAATCTATTGTTATTTATTATTCCCTTGTATCTTTAAAAAATTTGCGTTAATTTCCTTTTTAATTGAATTCGCTGATTTTTCGATTCCTTGTTTTGCAAGAATTGAAATATCTTTAGTTATTCTAAGAGCGTATATCATTCCAGAAACAAATGCATCACCAGCAGTGAAGTATTTTTTGTCTGTTATTACTTCAGCTTTATGGAATCCGCTTTGCATATTATCAAAGTAAAAGCACCCATCTCTATCAAGAGTTATTATTGCTGAATTAATACCTTTTCTTTTTAATATTTCTTCAACTTCATAGCAATCTTGCATATCTTTTATCGGATGTAAACAGTAAGAACTAGCTTCAGCTCTTGTAAATTTTATAATAGATTTTTTAAAGGATATAAGCTCTAAATTATTAACGAGGTACCTTGAAGAAACAACAACAACAAATATTGCCTTTGGAGATATTTTTTGCAAATATTTTATTGTTTCTGGACTTTGTAAATCTACAACGAAAATTTCAGAATCTTTTATTTTATCTGTGTAAGTTTTAATTTTATCAACAATAAACTCTTTTTCCAATTCATACAATTGAAAATCAATTTCATTTTGGCTAACATATGTTATTGTTGGAGTCTTAGAAATGTGAAAAGGATAAAAGTTAATATTTAAAAAAGATATGTCTTCCATTATTTTTTGACCATTAGAATCATCTGATAATGGACATATTAAAGTCATTTCACTAGGAGACATTAAATGAGTTAAATTCTCAAGTATATTGAAAATGCTTCCTCCTGTTTTTGAGGTTCCATTCATTTTATTAAAACTCATCAATACTCTACCAACAAAAGTAATCTTCAAAACAACCACCTCGGTTAAAATATTATATCATATTATGGGGTGTTAAGTTATATAAAAAGTTGTATAATTATACTACAAATGGAGGAAGAGAAATGGATAAGAAATGGCATGATATTATTTTAGAAGAGTCCCATGAAAAATATTTTCAAGAATTGAAGAAATTTGTTGATGAAGAATATTCATTTCATAAAGTTTATCCACTTAAAGAAAATATATTTGAGTGTTTTAAATTGACTCCTTTTGATAATGTTAAAGCTGTAATTGTTGGTCAAGATCCCTATCATAATGAACATCAAGCTCATGGGTTGTGTTTTTCTGTACAAAAAAATGTCAAAATTCCTCCTAGTTTACAAAATATTTACAAGGAATTATACAGCGATTTGGGAATACTTCCTCCAAATCATGGTAATTTAAGCAAGTGGGCAAAACAAGGAGTTCTTTTATTGAATAGTGTATTAACAGTTGCAGCAGGACAGCCTCTTTCACATAGCAATAAAGGTTGGGAATTATTTACAAAAAAAATTATTGAATTGTTGAATAATGATGATACGCCAAAAGTATTTATTTTATGGGGAAGTAAGGCTATAGATAAAAAAATTATGATTACTAATCCTAAGCATCTTATATTAACAGCAAATCACCCTTCTCCATTGTCGGCTTATCGTGGTTTTTTTGGATGTAAGCATTTTTCTAAGACAAATAAGTTTTTAATTGCAAATGGTAGAACTCCAATAGATTGGGATTTAAATTAGTTATGTAGATTTTGTAGACTTAATATGCTAAAATCATAAAAGACAGGGGTGTCACTATATAAGTGACTGAGATTTAGTTTAGACTATTAACCCTTAGAACCTGAACGAGATTATACTTGCGTAGGGAGTCACAAGATTATACTTGTTATTCTTTGCGCCTTCATGGAGGTGCTTTTTTTATGGGATGGAGTAGTAAAAAGATTGCTTTTATAGCAGTCAGTATATGTCTTTCTTTGGTAATTGAAGTTATATCATCAATGTTTTTTAGAATGCCCCAGGGGGGGAGTTTTTCTTTAGTAGCGGTACCTTTAATAATATTGGGATATCGTTATGGGATAAAATATGGAATAATTGGAGGAATAATTGTTGGGGTTTTACAAGGAATATTTGTGCCTCCATATTTTGTTAACTTCTTTCAGTATCTTTTAGAATACATTTTAGCTTTTGCTTTTATGGGAATGGGTTCTTTTTTAATCAATATAACTAAGAAGGAAAGTATAATAAATTTAGAAATTGGAATACTAGTGTCATTAATATTAAGATATTTTTGTCATGTTATTGCTGGAGTTTTATTTTTTGCAGAATACGCCGGAGATCAGATAGTAATAATTTATTCTTTATCTTATAATGCTATTTATATGGCTCCAACAATTATTGTTACATTAATAGTAGCTCCTTTAGTTTTTAAAGCAGTTTCTATATACTTAAAAATGCATTCTAAAAAAACTATTAATTAATACATTAAAGTAATATAATAATTATGTAAATATTGTATTAAGTGGGTGTTGAAAATTTATGTTAAATGTTGGTGAAGACATAGTAATATGTAGTTTTAAGCATAATGGTTCTTTTCATAGATTATGGGAAGATACTCTTTTACTTAAAGAAGATGAGAATATGTTTATTGTTGGAAATCTAAAAGCAAAAGTAACTGAATCTGATGGTCGCTTTTGGGAAGCAAGAGAACCAGCAATTACAATACTTTTTAAAAAACAATGGTACAATGTAATTTGTATGATAAGATCAGATGGAGTTCATTATTATTGTAATATTGCATCTCCAAGTATTTCTCAAGACAATACAATTACATACATTGATTATGATTTAGATATTGGAATGTCTCCCAATAATAATATTAGAATACTTGATGAAATGGAGTATAAAAGGCATTCTGAACAAATGGAATATTCATATGAGTTAGATTTTATTATTAAAAAAGCAATGTATGAGGTTATAATTAAATGCAAGAAAAGAGAATTCCCTTTTATTGATGAAACTATAAATAAATATTTTGATAAATATTTAAAAATATTAAAAGAAAAAGAAGATTAATCTTCTTTTTTTATTGCAGATGATGAATAGATATTAGAAATATTTTTATTGGGGAAGATATAATGATTTATTGCTGTGATTGCTGTTGCTGCTTCTCCAAAGCCTACAGCGATAGTTTTTAGTTTACCTTTATAAGTTACTGCATTTCCGCATGCATAAATTCCATCACAAGATGTTGACATATCACTATTTACAATAAAAGATCCTTGTTCCACATTAATATTAATCTCATTAAATTTGTTTTTACTAGGCAAGAATCCATAGTTTACTAAAATATAGTCAGCTGTTATTGTTTCTTCTTTTTCAGTTTCTTTGTTTTTTATAATTATTTCTTGTACAAGATTGTTTTTTAAAATAAGTTTTATAACTTCATAAGGAGTTTTAATGATTCCCTTTTTGTTTTTGAATTTTTCAATTGTTTTTTCATGAGCCCTAAATTCATTTCTTCGATGAATAATTGTAGTATCAATTCTATTTTCTAGAAGCATAACTCCCCAATCTAGAGCAGAATCTCCTCCACCAAGAACAACAACTTTTTTGTTTTTGAAAATTTCTATAGAATCAATTTTATAAAGTATATTTTCAGCATCATTTCCTTCAATAGTCAATTTTCTTGGAGTAAAATTGCCGTTTCCTGTTGCAAAAAGTATGGTTTTGCATTCTATTTTTTGCTTACTTGTCAATATTTCATAGCCCTTTTCTATTTTTTTTATTGAATAGAGTTCATTATTTAAATAAAGAGGAATCTCATTTATGAATTGTTTATATTGCATATACACCTGATTAACAACATCTTTTGCTTTTATTGATGTTTGTGTTGGTATATCAAATATTTCTTTATCCTTGTAAAGGGTAGTTAATTGCCCTCCAACATATGGTAATGATTCTATTATGCATCCATTTAGTTTTCGCATTCCAGCATAAAAACCCGCAAAAAGACCAATAGGACCACTACCAACAATAACTACATCAAGCATAGAGTACCTCCTTTTTTTGATATATAATTATATTACAATAATTTAGTGATTTTTGGTAGAATTATGTTATCATGATTAAGTTAATAAATGGAGATGTTATTTATGGAATGGCAAATTGTAACTAAAAATGAGCAAGAAACTCAAGAATTTGCTAATTATCTTTCAAATTTTGTTTATAAAGGTCTAGTTATTTTGCTTTATGGAGATTTAGGTGCTGGTAAAACAACTTTTACTAAAGGGTTAGCCTCAGGCTTAAATATAAAAGAAACAATTAATAGTCCGACTTTTAATATTGTTAAATGTTATTTTAAAGGTGATATTAATTTATTTCATATAGATGCATATAGATTAGAAAATAATAAACAAGATATAGGTTTAGATGAATATATATATGGAGATGGTATTTGTGTTATTGAGTGGCCAAACTATATTGATTATTTATTACCTAAAGAGTATTTGATGATTAATATAATACCCTTAAGCAAAAATAAAAGAAAAATTATTTTAACTTCTAATGATATAAAAAATGATAAAATTATAAAGGAAGTGAAAAAATATGGGGCATAAATTAATTATTGATACATCTAATAGATTATTATCTATAGGAATAGCAGATGACAACAAGGTTATATATAAAAAGCAATATGAGGCTTGGCAAAAACAATCTGAATTCACAATAAAAGAAATTGATAATGCTTTAAAAAACTTGAAATTATCGCTTTCTTCTTTTGATGAAATAATTGTGGGCAAAGGACCTGGGTCATATACAGGGATTAGAATCGCATTAACAATAGGTAAAGTTATGGCATATGCTTTAAGTATTCCTTTAAAAACTATCTCTTCTTTGCAAATGCTTTGCGGATTAATGCCAAGATGCTTAGCAATTATTGATGCAAGAAGTAATCGAGCATATATAGGATTATATGATAAAGGTAAAGCTATAAAGGGTGATAGTATTCAATATTTACAAGATATTGAAAATATCGCCGAAGAAAATGAAATTATTAACTTTGTAGGAGAAACAAATTTAATTAACAAAGAGGTTTATGATGTAGATATTGTAGAGAATATGTATTTAATAAGTAAACTAATTACTCCCGAAGTGAATGTTAATATTGTAACGCCACAATATTTAAAAGGTTAGGAGAGATTTATTATGATTGTAAGAGAAATGAATATTGATGATATAAAAAAAGTAAAAGAAATAGAAGATCAAGTGTATAAAGTCCCTTGGACAAATACGATGTTTTTAAATGAAATAATTTCTAATAAATTTGCCTATCTTTTTGTTTTAGAAAATAATAATGAAATAATTGGCTATAGTGGTGTTTGGATTGTGGCTGATACAGCCACTATAACAAAAGTAACGGTTTCTAAAGAATATCAAGGTAAGGGATTGGGAGATATTTTAATTGAAGATTTAATAAATCGAGTTAAAAGTGTAAAATGCGCTTATGTTTCTTTAGAAGTTAGAGTGTCCAATACCAAAGCTTTCAATCTATATAAAAAATATGCTTTTAAACAAGTGGCTGTTAGGAAAAAATATTATAATGATGGTGAAGATGCATATGCAATGGTGAAATACTTTAAGGATGGAGAAGACTATGAAGAAACTTATATTGGGAATTGAAACTAGTTGTGATGAAACTAGTATCGCAATAGTTGAGGGTGAAGATAAATTACTTTCAAATGTTGTTTCAAGTCAAATAAAAATACATGAAAAATATGGGGGAGTTATGCCAGAAATTGCTTCTAGATTGCATGTAGAAAATATAAATATAGTTCTAGATCAAGCACTAAAAGAAGCAAATGTTAAACTTGAAGATATTTCTGCTTTTGCTTTTACAAGAGGGCCAGGATTAATAGGAGCTTTACATGTTGGGGCTCAAGCTGCTAAAACTTTAGCTTTAACATATAATGTCCCTTTAATTGGAGTCCACCATATTGCAGGTCATATATATGCTAATAAATATATTAAAGAAATCTCTTATCCATGCTTGGCTTTAGTTGTTTCTGGAGGGCATACAGAACTTGTTTATATGAAAAAAGAGTTAAATTTTAAAGTTATTGGTAAGACTCAAGATGATGCGATTGGAGAAGCATATGATAAAGTAGCAAGAGTTCTAGGACTAACTTATCCTGGAGGACCACAGATAGATAGATTAGCAAAAAAGGGGAAACCATTCTATAAATTGCCAATTCCCCATACTAAAAATCCTTTAGATGTGTCTTATAGTGGACTTAAGACTTCAGTAATAAATATAGTTCATAATATAGAACAAAAAGGTGAAAAAATTAATGTTGAAGATATGTGTTATGCCTTTCAATTGAGGGCTATAGATTTAATAATAGATAAAGTAATACTTGCTCTTAAAAAATACGATGATATAAAGCAAGTAGTCGTTGCTGGTGGAGTAGCGGCAAATTCATATTTAAGAGAGAAATTACCATTAAGGGTTAACAAATTTAACAAACAAATTGATGTTGTAGTTCCTCCTATGTGGTGTTGCACAGATAATGCAGCAATGATAACTATTTTAGCAAGTAAATTGTATGAGATTAAGAAATTTGATGATTTAAGTATTGGAGTAGATCCAAACTGGTCAATAGAAGATGCACTAGAAATAATATAGACAATTCAAAATTAAACACTTATAATTAAAATACAAATACGATGATAAAAGACAAACTATTTAAAAGGTATCAGCGAGTCCTAATTGTGGTGAAAAGAGGATTATTAGCTAAATAGGGAGAACACTTTTGGAGTAGGAGATTTAATTTCTCTCGCCACCAGCGTTAAAGGTTTAAAGAGCGCACAAAAGAGGCGAACTAGGATGGTACCGCGATATATTCGTTCCTAGGGACCTCTTTTTATATTTAAGGAGGGCTTTATATGCTTGAATTTAAAACTGTTAGAGAACTTTATGAAACATCAATATCTGGAAGTCAACTAGAAAAAGATTCAATTGATATGGTAGAGATTGAAGGATGGGTTAGAACCAATAGATATAATGGATCTATTGGATTTATTGAATTAAATGATGGGACTTATTTTAAAAATTCTCAGGTTGTTTATGATGCAAAAATTAACAATATTGAAGAATTAAAGAAAATCAATACTGGTGTGGCAATAAAAGTCATTGGGAAATTTTGTTTAACTCCAGATGCAAAGCAACCTTTTGAGATTAAAGCAAACGAGGTTATTGTTGAAGGAGAATGTGATAGCGATTATCCATTACAAAAGAAAAGACATGGCTTTGAGTTTTTAAGAGAAGTTGCTCATTTGCGTCCAAGAACAAACACATTTAGTGCAGTTTTTAGAGTTAGATCAGTGTTATCAATGGCCATACATGAATTTTTTCAATCCCAAGGATTTGTTTATGTACACTCTCCAATAATTACAAGCAATGATGCCGAAGGAGCAGGAGAAGAATTCATAGTTACTACAAGAGAAGATGGAAATTATGAAAAAGATTTTTTTGGTAAAAAAGCAGGTCTTACTGTTTCGGGGCAATTAAATGCAGAGGCTTTTGCACTAGCTTTTAGAGATGTTTATACTTTTGGGCCAACATTTAGGGCAGAAAATTCGAATACAACAAGACATGTTGCAGAATTTTGGATGATTGAACCAGAGATTGCTTTTGCAGATTTAGAAGATGACATGGATTTAGCAGAGGATATGGTTAAATATTGCATTAATTATGTTATTGAAAATTGTCCAGCAGAGATGGAGTTTTTCAATACAATGATTGATAAAGGACTTCTTGAAAGATTGAATCATGTAGCAAATAGTGATTTTGTTAAAATGACTTATACTAAAGGTATTGAATTGTTACAAGATGCAGTAAAAAAAGGCTATAAATTTGAAAACCCAAATATTACTTGGGGGATGGATTTGCAATCAGAACATGAACGTTACTTATGTGAGAAGATAATTAATGGGCCAATGTTTTTAACTGATTATCCAAAAGATATAAAAGCATTCTATATGAGGTTAAATGATGATAACAAAACAGTTGCAGCCTGCGATTTATTAGTTCCTTCAATTGGAGAATTAATTGGAGGATCGCAAAGAGAAGAAAGGTATGATTATTTGCAAAAAAGAATGAATGAACTAGGGATGTCTAGGTCAGGACTTGAATGGTATTTAGATTTAAGAAGATATGGCGGAGTAAAACATGCTGGTTATGGGTTGGGTTTTGAAAGATTTTTAATGTATATTACTGGTATTCAAAATATACGTGATGTAATTCCATTTGCTCGAACAAGTGGAAATATATCTTTCTAAATTATATGTTTAGAAGCGAAGAAGAAAAAAGAACCAGCAAAAGACGAGTAAATCTCTTATTGATAATTGTGAATATTTTATTATTTGCTTATTTATTTTACACAATATTTTTTAATATATTACCAAGTATATTTTCTTAAATGAAAAGAGTGATAAGATGGCAAAAAGATATAAGTATGCAATTATTATAGATACAGAATTTGTTTCTTCAAAAGAAGGTGCTCAACCATTTCAAATTTCAATGCTAGCCTTCAAGATAGAAAACAGTAAATTAATTAAATTAAATGATTTTAATGCTTTTATTATGTTAAGAAAAGGATTGAAACTTAATTATTTTGCTAAAAAATGTACTGGAATAACAGATGAAAAGCTAAAAAAAAATGGCATCTATCCAGACATGGCTACACATCAGGTAATAAATTATTTATTAATGTTTAATATCGAAGAAACAATAATAATTGGGTGGGCTCCAAGTAATGATAAAAGAATGCTTGATTTATTGATTAATCATGAAGAACCTATGATTGATTTAGAAACCTTTGATTGGTTTGATTTGTCAAAATCATATTTATCATTAAATAAAATTGCTACAAAAGAAACGCCCTCACTTGCAAGTGTAATAGATTTTTATCATTTAAGAGGATATAGTTTCCATGATTCTATGGAAGATGCTAGAGCAACAGCAACACTATTTTGTTTATTTTTAAAAGAATATGGAATTGATAAAACAATATATGAATGTATGCAAAAACCTAAAAAAAACAAAAACATAAATAGAAAGAAAAAAGATGCTACATTAAAGTAGCATCTTTTAAATAGTTTTCAATTTCTTTTTTAACATCTTGGGGTTTGGATAAATAATCAAGAATTAATTTTTCTTTATTTTTTCCATAAACTACAACATTTAAACTTTCAATAGTAATTTTGCTTATGTCTTTTATTGCAATTTTATCTAGCTTATTTGGCCTATTAAATTTATGATAATGGATATCTTGGGCGGTTATAAAAAAATATGATCCTTTTTTTTCGCTAATTATATGGTAGATTAAGAATATTAAAAGTCCAACTAAAATTAAAGTCACTTCAAAAACAATATCGCTATTATAAAAAGTTTCTAAAAAATATTGAGGTAAAAATATAAGTATTATTATAATTACTACTACAGAAGGAGTGGAATTTGTAATTATTCTTAAAAGAGATAGTTTTTTGTGATACAATATCTTTTCTTTATTGGAATCCACGATTATTTCCTCCCATATTATCTAAATTCTTTCCAAAAGCTTTTGAAGAAACTTTATTTGAACGATCAATTTTGGCAGAAAAGCTAAAGCATGTACCAATTAAATTTAAACCACACCATAAACTTATTATGAAGGCAACATAAGTTACATAACCATTTAAAGTTAAATAAATAACTGGTGGGGTTTTTATAAAAGGCCAATCAGAGATTATAGTTAATCCAAACATTTTTGTTGTTGGCCATTCAATTTCTAAAAATAAATCGTCAAGTATTTTCCATATAGTATTCCAGTCACCACTAAGAAAAGTGCTAACATATATTATTAGTGCAATCGCCATCAATATAAAGACTCTTAATGCCCAGCGATTATTTAAGTATAATTTTTTTGTTTCTCTTTTGAAGACATAACTTCTAAATTGAAAAGGAGTAGTTATAATCTTATAACTTACTAAATCATACATATAGTTATCTATTTCTCTGCCTTTTCTATCTTTTATTGATAAAAGCAATCTGGCAATAAGTCCTAAAAGAAGCAAGATACCTAAAAGAATAATGGCAATTATTCCTATTGCCTTTTTTTCTTTTTCGTTTAATTGTACTAATAAAGGTAAATATATCAATAAATTATTCATTATTATCACCATCCTTTTTTGTTTCATCAAACAAAGATGATTGATTCAAATTTTCCTGGTTTTGCTGTTGTTGATAATTATTATTTGTTCCTTGAGGAGGATAATAATTATTGTTTTGAGGAGGGAAGTTGTTTCCATGTTGAGGAACGGTATTTATTGGTTGTGACATCATATTTTGTCTATATATTTCTTCTTTTTTCATAATTTCTTTTAGTTTTATTGTTTCCATATCATCATTTTTAAAACTTTTTCCAGTAAAGAATAATAGTAAACTAGATATTTCCAAAAATAGATAAACAATAATTGCATACACAGCAAAAATTGCTAATCCTAGCACAACAAAAGGAGATAAAATTATAATTAAAAATCCGTATCCAACAGTTTTTAATAAAGCGGTCATAAATCCACCTCGTTCTAATAAGTATATAATATACTATTTCATATATTTTTTAAAATAATTAATTTTCAAGTAACGATAGATGCCATATATATAAATTGGAAGAAACATAGAATAAAGTGCTATAAGAATTTTGGTATCACCAATAAATTTCATTATTGGTAATGTAAATATTAAAAATGAGATAGCAATACTTGCTAACATGATTTTAAAGTAGTCTTTTTTTATTATGAAAGCATATAGTAAAATTGGAAAAATCATTATTCCAGCGACAATAATTAAGAATGATTCTATTATTGAATTAGCCGGAATTATTACTGCACAAATTGTTGTAACTATTGAGACAACAATAATTTTGTAATCAATAGATTCAAATTTCGGGAAATAGATGCTAAATTTTTTCAATTCATTTTTTAGGACATAGTGCATTATTGAAGATTGGAAAAAACAATAAACAATAAGTAAAGGTAAAGCGTATACTTTTCCACTTATTCCGATTAATTTAAAAATATTTGTTAAAGAATGAATTAAATCAATATCGAATATTATAGATATTAAATAATTCATTAAGAAAAATGATAATATTTGTGTAAAAGAAAGAATATATATAGTTCGCAAATTATCTTTTTCTTTTTTGGCCAAAAAGCCATAAACTATTCCATTGATTAAAATAGGAATAATGTATAAAAGCGTTCCATAAAGATTAAATATGGAACAAACAATTAAGGTTCCAACAGCAAAAACCAAAGTATATTTTTTATTATTTTTTATAACATACATTGCACTAAAAAAAGGAGCAATTAGCATTAATATTAATTCTGTTCCTGGTGCAAATTGAGAAATAAAAAGTATTATTAAGTGCAAAGCAATTAATAATCCAGCCAGTGTTAATGGATTGCTTTTTTTCATAAAAACACCTCTTAAAATATATGATAACACATTTAGTAATTTATGGAAAAGGACTACTTCATATGATAAAATAATATTGGAGAAATTAAGGATGTGAAAAGGTGATGGGCTATCTAGAAGAACTCAATGAAAAGCAAAAAGAAGCTGTCACAAGTATTGGGCAGTATGTAAGGGTTATTGCAGGTGCTGGAAGTGGAAAAACAAGAGTTTTAACTCATCGCATAGCATATTTAATAAATGAATTAGGAATACCAGATAAAACAATACTTGCGATTACTTTTACTAATAAAGCTGCAAAAGAAATGAAAGATAGAGTTAACAAGTTGCTAGAAAACGAAAATTGTCGTGCAACAATATCAACATTTCATTCTTTTTGTGCAAGATTTTTAAGAGAAGAAATTAGGGCACTAGATTATCCTCGTTCTTTTGTAATAATTGATGAAGAAGATCAAGAAAAGATAATCGTAGACATTATGGAAAAGTTAAGTATTAGCAAAGAACTTACATCTTTAAAATCTCTTATTAATTTTGTATCAAATAATAAGAGTGATGGTATAACTCCTCAAAAGGCAGCCGAATATTCTCAAGGATTTCCTGGTGAAGAAATAAAATCTCAAGTTTATTGTAAATATGAGGAGTTTTTAAAAGATAATTATTATTTAGATTTTGATGATTTAATATTAAAGACAAATTTGATATTGCAAAATTTTGAAGATATTAGATTAAAATGGCAAATGCGGATAACCAATATTCTTGTTGATGAATTTCAAGATACTAATATTACTCAATATAAATTAATAAAATTATTGTGTTCAAATCAAACAAATTTATTTGTTGTTGGTGACCCAGATCAAACAATATATACATGGCGTGGTGCAGATGTAAATATAATAATGAATTTTAAAAAAGATTATAAGGGCACTAAAGATATAGTTTTAGATAAAAATTATCGTTCAACAAAATCAATACTAGATGGTGCTAATTGTTTAATATCATATAACAAGAAAAGAGAGCCCAAAGATTTATACACAGAAAATCCTCAAGGAGGCAACATTATTTATTATCAAGGAGATAGTGTTGAACATGAGGCTTGGTGGGTTATTGAAAGAATAAAAGAATTACATTATAAAAACTCAAATTGTGATTATGGAGATTTTGCTATAATGTATCGTTCATATTATTATTCTAGAGCGTTTGAAACAGCATTAATAAAAGCTGGTATACCTTATGCTATATATGGAGGCAAAAAATTCTTTGAAAGAAAAGAAGTCAAAGATGCTTTATGTTATTTAAGGTTAGTGGCAAGAAATGATGATGATTTAGCTTTTGAAAGGGTAGTGAATAATCCAAGAAGAGGCATTGGAGAAAAAACAATGTCACAAATAAAGTTTGGGGCCTTAGAAAATAAAACATCGTTATATGAATACTTTAAAGAAAGCACACTTTCAGCAAGAAATAGTACCTCAATTATGGCTTTTTTTGATGCAATTGAAAACGCAAAAGAAGAAGTAACAAAAAGAAATATACCATTTGCTAAGATACTCGAAAACCTTCTTGAAAATGTAGGATATTTAAAAGTTTTAAAAGATAATAAAGAGACCGAAAGAATTGAGAATATAAAAGAATTTGGAGACTATTTATTTGAGTTTCAATCCAATAATGGAAATATTGATTTAGTGGATATTTTACAAGAAATAGCACTTTACACAAATCAAGATGAAATAAAAACAGGTTCAAGAGTTTCGCTTATGACAGTACACACTGCTAAAGGTCTTGAGTTTCCATATGTGTTTTTAGTTGGGATGTCTGAAGGAGTTTTTCCAAATCAAAGATCTATTGTTGAAAATCCAGCATCTTTAGAAGAAGAAAGACGATTGGCATATGTTGCGTATACAAGAGCAATGAAACAATTATTTTTGACAGATTCAATCGGATATAATTTTAGTTCTCAAAGCTATAGAGTTTCATCAAGGTTTTTAAAAGAATCTGGAGAATTTATTAAACCATATTATAATAATAGTCGATATAAGGAATCTTTGAAAAAGCCAATTATTCCCAAAAGAGCGTTTGAAACATTAGAAAAAAACAATATTAATTGGCATCCAGGTGATATGTTGATACATACAGTTTTTGGTGAAGGAATAGTAATTGCTATGACTCTTGAAACTTTAACAGTAGCTTTTAAAGATACAAAATATGGGCAAAAAATTATATCAAAGACGTTTGGTGGAATTACTAGGAGGGGTTAATTATGCAGGACTTAGAAAGAATTTTGCAATTAAGGAAAATAATAGAAAAATATGCATATGAATATTACACTCTTGATAACCCAAGTGTCAGTGATAGTGAGTATGATCGCTTAATTCAAGAATTAATAATATTAGAAAGCAAACATCCAGAAATAGATACATCTTCTTCTCCATCTCAAAGAGTTGGTGGGATAGTTTTAGATTCTTTTAATAAAGTACAACACAAGCGTTTAATGTTGTCTTTAGGTAATGCCTTTAATGAAGATGATTTATATAATTTTGATAAAAAGATAAAAGAAATTTTAAAAAAGAATGAAATTGAATATATTTGTGAACTTAAAATAGATGGATTAGCTATAGCAATTGAATATGAAAAGGGTTTAATAAATTATGGAGCAACAAGAGGAGATGGAAATACTGGTGAAGATGTTACAAACAACATCAAAACAATTAGAGATATTCCTTTGAGTGTTTCTGAAAAAAGAGTGTTTGAAGTTCGAGGCGAAGTTTATATGAGTAAAAAAGTTCTAAATGAATTAAATAAAAAGCGCTCAGAAAATAATGAAGAACTTTTGGCAAATTGTAGAAATGCTGCAGCAGGTTCAATAAGGCAACTTGATTCTTCAATTGCAGCAGAAAGAAAATTAAGTAATTTCATGTATTACTTAGTTAATTATGAAGATTTTTCCTTAAATAAACAAAGTGATTGTTTAAAACACATGAAAAAAATGGGATTTACAATAAATGAAAATTTTAGAATATGTCCAAACATAAAAGCAGTAATAGATTATATTAAAGAATATCAAGATAAAAGAGAGACCCTCGAATATGATATAGATGGAATTGTAATAAAAGTTAATGACACAAGCACCTATAAAGAAATAGGGTATACAGCAAAAACACCAAAATGGGCTATAGCTTATAAATTTCCTCCTAAAGAAGTAATGACCACATTATTAGATATTATTTTTAGTGTAGGTAGAACCGGGAAAATTACACCCAATGCAGTTTTAAGTCCAGTAAGAGTAGCAGGATCAATAGTTCAAAGGGCAACATTACATAATGAGCAATTCGTTTTAGATAAGCAAATTAAAATTGGTGATACAGTAATAATAAGAAAAGCTGGGGATGTCATACCAGAAGTTGTTGGACCGGTTTTATCTAAAAGGACAGGATTAGAAAAAGAATTTGTAATGGTAAAAAATTGCCCAATATGTGGGTCTGTTTTGCAAAAAATTGATGATGAAGCCGCTCATTATTGTATCAATACAAACTGTGAAAAGAAAAATATTGAATCAATTATTCATTTTTGTTCTAGAGATGCAATGAATATTGAGGGTTTAGGAGAAAAAATAATTGAGCAATTTTATAATCTTAATATTATGAAAAATATAAGTGATATATATTATCTTCATAATAAAAAACAATTAATAAAAGATTTGGATGGGTTTGGGGAAAAATCTGTTAATAATATTTTAGATTCTATAGAAAACAGCAAGAAAAACTCTTTAGAAAGATTGCTTTTTGGATTAGGAATTGAAGAAATTGGTGAAAAAACATCAAAAACTTTAGCTAAAAAGTATATTAGTCTTGATAAACTAAGAAATGCTAAATATGAAGAATTATTACTAATTAAAGATGTGGGAGATGTTGTTGCAAAATCAATTATTGATTTTTTTGCTAACCCTAATAACATTAAACTTATTGATACATTAAAGAAGTTGGGTGTTAACACTGATTATTTAGGAGTTATAGAAGTAGATGAGAATTCTTTGTTTTATAATAAAACTATTGTAATTACAGGGACTTTATCTTTTATTGGCAGAAATGAATTGACGCAACTTCTAGAAAATAAAGGTGCAAAAGTAACTACTTCTGTCTCTAAAAAAACCGATATTTTAGTTTGTGGTAAAGATGCAGGTAGCAAATTAGAAAAGGCTCAAAAATTAGGGTTAAAAGTTATATATGAAGAAGAGTTAAAAGGATTAATTAAAGATGAATAAAGATTATGAAACAATAGATGTTCATCATATGTATACTGATGAGGCGATAAAAGCAATCCTTGAAAGAGTTAAATATTGCTATGCTAATAACATCACGAGATTAGAAGTTATTCATGGGTTTAATAAAGGTAATAAAATCAAAACTAGGGTTTTACGTTTATCTAGTAATGATCATCATTCAATAGTAGGAGTTAGAGAAAAATTAAATAATAATGGTATTAGTGTAATAACTTTAAAGATGACAAAAATGTAAAAAAGTAAATTAATAATTACAAAATTTTAGCAATGTGATAAGATTTAATTACAAGGTCGGTGAAAAATATGAAACTAAATACTAAGCGAACATTTTTCGTGGGATTTGCCTTTCTATTGATTTCATTATTTTGGCAAGTTTATGATGCAGTAGTTCCAAAAATGCTTGTTAATACTTTTGGATTAAATCAAGCATGGTCTGGTGTTGTTATGGCTTTAGATAACGTCTTAGCGTTGTTTTTATTGCCATTTTTTGGTTCTTTATCTGATAAGGTAAAAAATAAAAGAGGAAGGAGAACGCCTTTTATTATTTGGGGAACAATCGCTGCTGCTGTTTTATTGACTAGTATAGCAATATTCGACACTTTGCAACTAAATCAATTAGCAGCAAGTAACATTGAACCTATTTTAAGATCTAATTTTACAAGTGATGCAGTTTTTAATGCTGCTTGGATTGCAAGACAAGAAGCTGTATGGCAAGTAACAATGAATAATATATTCTTATTAGTTGCTTTCGTTTTTGTTTTGTTTTTTGTCTTACTTGCTATGGCAACATTTAGGTCGCCTGCAGTTGCTTTGATGCCAGATGTTACTCCTAAACCATTACGTTCTAAGGCTAATGCCATCATTAATTTAATGGGGACCGCTGGAGGGATAATAGCTTTAGGAATGATGGCAATATTATCAAAGGATTTTAGAAGTTATATACCACTATTTATAATAACGGCAGTTTTAATGCTTGTATTTTTAGCAATCTTCTTGTGGAAAGTTAATGAACCAAAACTTGTTGGATTGATGAAAAAAGAATCTGAAGAAGCTGGTTATTTTGAAGAAATAGAAGAAGATAAAAAAGCTGATAAAGAAAATGCAAAAGGCGGAGTATCTTCTTTGTCTCCTGCTGTTAAAAAGAGTTTTTATTTAATTCTTATATCAGTATTTTTATGGTTTATGGCTTATAATGCTGCCACAACTAAATTTTCTCTTTATGCTCAAAATGTATTAGGTATGGGATATAGTTTACCATTACTTGTAGCACAAGCAGCAGCAGTTGTTGCTTTTATACCAATAGGTATTATTGCTAGCAAAATTGGAAGAAGAAAAACTATATTATCAGGTATTATAATATTGACTCTCGCGTTTTGTGTAGGGGCATTATTAACAATAGATACTTCTTTTCTTGCATATTTTGTAATGGCTTTTGCAGGAATAGGATGGGCTACAATAAATGTTAATTCTTATCCTATGGTTGTTGAAATGGGAAGGGGTAGTGATGTTGGTAAATTTACTGGGTATTATTACACAGCATCAATGGCTGCCCAAATAGTTACTCCAATTTTTTCTGGGAAACTTATGGATGTCTACAGTATGAGAGTTTTATTCCCATATTCAGCAATATTTGCAGCTTTAGCGTTTATTACAATGTTTTTTGTAAAGCATGGTGATTCAAAACCAATAAAAGTAAAGGATAAATTAGATAATTTTAATACACCAGAAGATTAATGTAAAAAATAATTTAATAGTATGTATAAATCGGAGTTATCTCCGATTTTATTTTGAAAAAAAACCTTTAAAAGAGGATGATTTTAACAAGTTAAAATGTTATAATATTTTTGATAGTGAAGAAACTATATAGTGTATCTAGACAATGCATTTGTTTCTTCTATCATAAATAACTGAAAAGGGGAGAGAAAATGAAAAAAGGATTTATTAGTTTACTAGCCGTTGCGTCTATTGTTTTAGCAGGTTGTGGCTCATCAACTTCTACAGAATGTGAAGTTCCACTACCAGAAAATGATCCAGAAGAAATTAACGTCCAATTCGTTCCTTCCAAGAATGCTGATGCTATCATGTTAGTTGCTCCAGCTCTTGAAAGCCTACTAGCAAAAGAAGTTCCAGGACACACATTTAAAATTTCTGTAGGTACAGATTTTAATGCAGTTCTAGAAGGTATGGATGCTGGTCAAGTTCAAGTTGGGTTCTTAACATCTCAACAATATGCTCAAGCATCATTAGAAAGAGCCGGGAAAGTCCAAGTTCTTCTAACATCTGTTAGAAATGCAATGTATGTTCAAACACTACCATACGAAGAACAAGTAGCATTTATGAACAATCAAGCCAACAATTATCATGGTGAATATGTTACTAATGATGAGAAAGCAACAGCATATGCTTCTCAATTGACAACAATGAAGTCAACATATGATGCAGGTCTAAAGACAGTAAAAGATCTTGCAGGAAAAACAGTATGTGCACTATCATCAAGCTCAGGATCTGGATACATTTATCCATCAGTCCTACTTTACGAAAATGGTTTATCATTTACAACAGGTACACCAGATGCTTCTAAGGGTGAAGTAAAGTACTTACAAGTTAGTGGTCATACAGATTCAATTAAAGCTTTATTACGTGGTGATTGCGATGCATCATTCTCTTACAATGATACAAGAAGAGATTTGTATTGGGTAAGTTCAAGTAATGCTTCAGCAGATTCTGATGGTGATGGAGTTGCTGATGAATACAAAGATATCTTTGCAGATACTAGAGTAGTTGCTCTAAGTACATTAATTTATAATGATACAATCTCAGCTTCTACTTCAATTAGTCAAGATTTAAGAAATAGAGTTCAAAGAGCATTTATGAATGTTATTAAGACTCCAGAAGGATTAGAAGCATTGTCAGCTTATACTCATACAGGGTATAAATTAGCAACAGATTCTGATTATGAAGGAGAAAGATCAGTTTATAAATTTAAAGTAGAACATTTGAATAAGTAGACAAATAATTTTAATTTATTAGCAATTATAGGGGGACACTCGCATGATAAAATTTATTAACACAGGCAAAAAATATCCTAATGGATTCCAAGCTTTAGAGAATATCAATTTGGAAATCAATGATGGAGAGTTTGTAGCAATAATTGGTTTATCAGGCGCGGGTAAGTCTACACTTTTAAGAACTATTAATAAGATGAATGCTGCAACAAGTGGACAAGTCTTAGTTAATGATAAAGATGTTAGTAAATTAGAAGGAAAAGAATTACGAGAATTAAGAAGGAGCATAGGAATGATTTTCCAATCCTTTAATTTAGTAAAAAGAGCAAGTGTTTATAAAAACGTCTTGGCAGGTAGAGTGGCTTATCACTCTACCTTCAAGACGCTTTTTGGTATTTTCCCAGAAGAAGATAAAATAATGGCACTTGAAGCTTTGGAAAAAATGGGAATTCTCGATAAAGCTTATGAAAGAGCAGATCGTTTGTCTGGAGGACAACAACAAAGAGTTGCACTTGCACGAGCTTTAGCTCAAAACCCTAAAATTATTTTAGCCGATGAACCAGTAGCATCATTAGATCCTATTACAACTTTAGCAGTAATGGATGATTTTAAACGCATTAATAGAGATTATGGTATAACTATTGTAGCTAATATGCACCATGTTGATTTAGCAGTAAAATATGCTGATAGAATAATTGGATTACAAGCAGGGAAACTTGTATATGATGGTCCATCTGATGCTATTGATGAAGAAAAATTAATTCAAATATATGGACGTTCATTGCATGCTGATGAAGTTCATGGAAGAGTTGATGCTCCAAAAATTAAAGATGTTGCGGGAACTTCTGTTTTTGATAAAGAAAACAAAAAGGAAAAGAAAAAATCAGTTAAAATTTCTGATGTTGAAGGAGAGTAATTATGTTAGCAGCAAAAACAATTACCCTACCTAGTGGAAAAACGGTTAAGCAACCATTTAACAAAATAATTATTCCTGCTGCCATCGCGATTGCAGTTTTTATTGTGTGCAGTTGGGTAGTTTTACAAAATAAAGGAACTTTAAAACTGTATGAAATAGGGACAATTTTCAAACAACTATTTTCTCCTACAGATTATCCAGCAATGAATATCCATCATACATGGGGAGATTATTTTGGTTATCTATTTTCTTTAGAAATAAGAGAGGCTCTTGGAGAGACACTAAGAATGAGCTTTATAGGGTCTATAATAGGTTCTGTTCTTTGTTTGCCTTTTGCTATATTATGTAGCCAAAATATTGTGAAAACAAAATGGATATATGTTCCTATGAGATTTATCATAAATCTTGTTAGAACGATGCCAACAATGGTTATGGCTGTAATTGCAGTTTCTCTTATTGGTATGGGAGCATTAGCTGGAATTATTGCTACTTCTATTTTTACTTTTGGAATAATGACAAAAATGCTGTATGAATGTATTGAGGCATTAGATATGGGACCATATGAAGCTTTGCAATCTTGTGGTGCTAATAAAACTCAGGCCTTTTTCTATTCTGTTTTCCCTCAATTATTACCAACATATTTAGGATATTTTATCTATAATTTTGAAATTAATGTTAGAACTTCAATTGTTTTGGGTTATGTAGGTGCAGGAGGACTTGGGGTAATTTTACAAGCTAATATGGATAGTATTTATACTAGAAGTAGAGTTGGGGCTATCTTGATTATGATGTTCTTACTGGTTTTATTAATGCAAGCCTTCACCCGTTATGTTAGGGGGAAATTGCAATGATGAAATTTTGGAATAAAAAGAAGCATGAAATCAAAAAAATTCAAACACAACTTAACGATCAAGAACAAGCAAGTCAAAAAGTAGCCGACAAATACAATCAACGTCCAAAAAAATGGATGTATAATGGTGGAATAGCTTTGCTTGTTGTTGCTGCTGTTGTTTATGCGTTTATTTCTTCGGAAATTTCTATAAGAGATGTTGATTTTGCAACGCAATTTTATTATTTATGGAGAGGTTTTACTCATCCTAACACTGATTTTTTATTTGACATGTCCAAGGGAGGAGTACCTTATTTGACTCTTGAGACAATTGCAATAGCTTTTTCCGGTACTTTTTTGGCGGCAATTCTTGCTATTCCTTTTGGGTTTTTAACTGCTAAAAATGTAGTTGGTAAACATTGGTCAAAATTAGGAGAGGTACTTTTAATAATAATTAGAACATTTCCAGAAATCGTTTTAGCTTTGGTACTTATCAGAGTAATTGGTATGGGAGCAACAACTGGAGCATTAACAATTGGTATTCACTCTATTGGTATGTTAGCAAAACTTTATGCAGAAGCTATAGAAAATATGGATCAAGGACCAATAGAGGCACTTGATGCTGTTGGAGCAAATGTTTGGCAAAAAATTAGATATGGTATTTTACCTCAAGTTATTCCTGATTTCTTGTCAGTGGCTCTATATAGATTTGACATTAATGTTAGGTCAGCAACTATTTTAGGTATGGTTAGTGCTGGAGGTCTTGGAGCACCATTAATTTTTGCTTCTCAAGCTTGGAATTGGTCACAAATGAGTTCAGTTTTGATAGCAATTGTAATAATGGTTATAACTGTAGACTTTATATCAAGTAAATTAAGACAAAAATTAGTATAAAAAATAAACTGCCTCTTGGGGCAGTTTTTAATTTTAAAAAAACTTTGCAATGTTTTAATAATTATATTATAATTAATGAGCACTTAAAGTGAAGGAAGTGCAATTTCTCTTCGCCATTTTATTATTGATAATGGCCGAATTGTCCAAGAGGAGGTGTCCGTATGAAAAAGTACGAAACAATGATTATTCTAAACATCAATTTAGAAGAAGAAGCTCGTAAAGCAGCCCTAGAAGGATTGCTAGATGTTTTAAAGACTAACGGAGCAGAAAAAATTGAAGTAAATGAATGGGGTAGTCGCGAGTTTGCTTATGAAATAGAAAAGCAAACTAGAGGTTACTATGTTGTTCTCACATATGAAACAAACAATATGCTTTTAAATAAAGAGTTTGAACGTATTTGTGGGATCAACCAAAATGTTGTTCGACATATGACTATAGCTTTATAGTAGGAGGGAAAATAACATGATAAATAGAGTGGTATTAGTTGGAAGATTAGTTCGTGATCCAAATGAATTACGTCGTTCAGTTAATAACAATGCGGTTACATCCTTCACTATAGCTTGTGATAACCGATTTGCAAAACAAGAAGAAAACAAGACAGATTTTATTAATTGTGTAGTTTGGAATAAAACAGCAGAGTTTGTTTCTCAATATGCAAGAAAGGGAAGTCTTGTTGGGGTTGAAGGAAGACTTCAATCACGATCATATGAAAAAGATGGTCGACGTGTTTATGTGCTAGAAGTAGTTTGTGATAATGTTCAACTACTAGAACCTAAAAGCGTAAATACCCAAAGAATTAATGATGATTTTTCACAACCTGGGTATGATTCATATCAAAGTCAAACATCTAATAAAAGTACCAATGAAGACTATTCTCAAGGTATTGATGTTCCAGATGATGACTTACCATTTTAAAGGAGGAAATTATTATGGCATTTAAAAAGCAACGCCCTAGAAAAAAGGTTTGTTTCTTTACAAAAAACAAAATTACATATATTGATTATAAAGATGTAGATTTACTTAGAAGATTTATATCAGCTAATGGTAAAATTTCACCACGTCGTGTAACAGGAACCAGTGCTAAATATCAAAGAATGTTAGCAGTAGCTATCAAACGTGCACGTCAAATGGCATTACTTCCATACGGAATTGAGTAATTTTGAAAATTATACCCCCAGAAGTCTGGGGGTTTTTTCAAAAAAGGAGGATATATGAGAAACGATACTAAAAGATTAGTAGAGGGTGCATTATTTGTAGGAATATATTGTGTATTCTTTTTAGTATCGCGTTTTTTAGGGGGATTTTTAGAAAGTATCGCGTTTTTTATTTTACCTTTGCCGTTGGCAATATTTACTAGAAGATATGGGTATAAAAAAGCCCTGATACCTTTTTTTGCAATTTTAATTTTAGGCAGTTTTTTCAATTTGATGTCAACAATATTCTATGTTTTGACAGCAAATGTTTTAGGAATAGTGTATGGAGAGTTGATTAGAAGAAATTCTAGTGATATTAAAATTTTATTAGTTTGTGCTTTAACATCTATGGTTGTTAATACACTAACTATGGTTATTTTTGCAAATTTATTCAATTATGATATTACAACGGAAATTAATATCATAATTGAGTATATTTATAAATTAATGAGAATAAATGGTGATGATGAATATCTAAAGATAATAGTTGCTAAAAGCATCCCAACATTTATTTTCTTTATGGGAATAGTCGAAGGATTTTTGATACATTTTGCTAATTCTTTTGTACTTTATAGGTTAAAAGAAATAAACAAGATGCCGACTAATATTGTGTATCTAACATTACCTCAAAATATGGCTTTTGCTTATATTGTAGTCATAATACTATACTTAGTTTTCATACCTAATTATCTTGGAGTTATAGGTGTATGGGGAATTATTTCTACAATAATTTTTAATGTTTTTTGGAGTGGAGTTCTTCTTTTCTTTTTCCAAGGTTATATAAGTTCAGTTTTATTTGCAAAAAGAAAAAACAGAATGCAAATCTATTTAATACTTGTTATAGCTGGTATTTTCTTATTTACTGTCTATTTTGTTTTAATTGAAGCGGCTATAGGATTCGTTTTCGTTATTAGTGATTATCATAAAAAATTATTGTATAATAAATGAAGTAGTGGGAGTTGATAATAATGCTTAAAAAACTCAAAAAAATTAAGGTAACAACATTAACTTATCTTTTAATTGAAACTCTTTTAATATTTGCTGTAATTATGTTAAAGCTTTTTTACTACGAACAATACTTGTTTATAGATAATATTAACTTTGTTTATTTCTTTTTCTTAGCATTAATAGGATTTAATATATATTATATTACTTCAACAATAAGAAGCATTGAAGTCATTGCTCAAAGAAATTATCAAGATATAAAAAGTGTTCTTGGAGCCGATATTAGCGAAGGCTTGTTATTTGGTCAAGTTGGGTTAATTATGTATGATTCAAACAAAGAAATAATTTGGACATCAGAGCTTTTTGATGATAGAAACATTAAGTGTCTTGGTAAAGATATATTAAATCTTTTTCCAGAATTAAAGTCTTTTTTTGCTGAAGGGCCCAAAGTTCCTACAGAGTTAAAATGTAATTATAATAATAGAATATATAATGTGTTACATATGCGTGAATTAAATGTTTTAGTTTTCAAAGATGTAAGTGAATTAGAAGATTTATATGATCTTAGAAAGAATGAATTTCCAGTTTTCTTAACACTATCAATTGATAATTTAACAGATATTGCAAATCTAGCAAAAGATGAAAGATTTACGCAAGTAGAACTCGATATCCGGAAGTCTATTCTTGAGTGGGCTAAAAAGTATGATGTTTTTATCAAAAGAATAAAAGATGATATCTATTTGATTCTTACTAATGAAAAAAAATATGAAGAAATAGTTTATGATAAATTTAATATTATTGAAAAAGTAAGAGAACTTACTAAAGAAAATTCTGTTCCAATAACAATAAGTATTGGTGTTGGACGAGGAGTCACAGATTATCTAGCTTTATCCGAATTATCTTCTTCTGCTATAGATGTTGCACTTAGCCGAGGTGGCGGTCAAGTTGTTATTAATAACTATGGTTCTCATATGGAATTTTATGGAGGTACTGAAGACATTGTTGCTAAGAAAAACTCAGTGCGTTCAAGAGTATTGGCTCAATCGTTATATGCTCATATTCAAACAAATTCTACGATTCTTATAGTACCACATGATGTTGCAGATTTTGATGCAATAGGGGCAGCACTTGGGGTTTATACTTTAGCAAAATATGCTAAGAAGAATACTCATATAGTTTGTGAACTTTCAAACATGGAAATGAAGACTAGATCGGCTATTAGGGATATTTTTTCAAAGGAAGAGGTTGATGATATTTTCATTTCAGAAGAAAAATCTCTTCAACTAAATAATGATAATACACTGGTAATTCTTGTTGATGTTAATCGTTCAAAATTGACTACATGTCCAAAGTTAATTGAAGTAGCTAAAAATGTTGCAGTAATTGATCATCATCGTCGAGCAGAAGATGCTATAGATAATCCAGTTTTTGCGATAATTGAAACTACAGCTTCTTCAACAGGAGAAATAGTTATAGAACTTTTGAAGTTTAATCAAAATAAAATCGAGGTTGATAATAGAATTGCAACAATTATGTTTACTGGCATATTATTAGATACAAACGGGTTTAAGAGTGCCACATCATCTTATACTTTTGAGGCCGCAATGAATTTAAAAGAATATGGAGCTAATGTTGTTGCTGCCAATAATTATTTAAAAGATGAATATGAAGAGTATTTATTAAAAACAAAAATAATGAATAACGCTGAAACTATTCATTTTGGAATAGTTGTTGCTAGTGCCACTGAAGATATTATTATTGATCGAACAATGCTTGCTAAAGTTGGTAAAGAAGCAATGAGTGTTAAAGGTATTAAAGCAATATTTGTTATAGGTAAAATATCTCAAACAGATATTGGTATTAGTGCTCGGTCAGATGGCACAATAAATGTTCAAATGATATTAGAAAAGATGGGTGGTGGAGGTCATTTTTCAATGGCTGCTGCTCAAATAAAAGATAAGACATTACAAGATGTAAAAGCAGAACTAATAAAACTGCTTGATTTGTATATTAATGAAGTTAGAAATGATTAGGAGTGAAAGTTATGAAAGTTATTTTATTACAAGATGTAAAAAATGTTGGTAAAAAAGGAAATGTTGCTGAAGTTTCAGATGGATATGCTATCAATTTTTTGTTTGCTAAGAATCTTGCTGTTAAGGCTACAGAAAGAGGTCTTGAAGTAAAAAAAGAAGAAGAAATAAAACGAAAAATTGAAAATGAAAAGAAAAAAGAAGAAACATTAAATCTTAAAAAAGAATTAGAAAAAATAAATTTATTATTTAAAGCAAAGTCTGGTAAAGATGGTCAAATGTTTGGTTCAATATCCACAAAACAAATTTGTGAAGAATTAAAAAATAAACATGGTATAGAACTTGATAAAAGAAAATTTATTGATAACCAACCAATTAGTAGTTTTGGCTGGTCTAGACCTAAGTTTGAATTGATGAAGGGCGTTATTGCAGTTATTAATATAGAAGTTAAAGAGGAAACCAAATAATTAGGGAGGTAATTACTTATGGCAATTGAATATCCATATAGCGAACAAGCAGAAAGAGCCACACTAGGAACAATGATGGTGGATGAAGACTCTTTAAAAATTGCTCTTTCTTCACTAGTTGAAGAAGATTTTTATGTACCTAATAATCGTTTACTTTTTAGGTGTATGAATCATTTATCTATGCGTCAATTGCCAGTAGATATTACAACCGTGACAGATGAGTTAGTTTCTATAAATAAACTCGAAGAAATTGGTGGAGTAGCGGCGCTTGTGGAATTGTGTGAAGGCGTTGTAACTACAAATTCAGAATATTATATAGGATTGTTAAAAGAAAAGAAAAATTTAAGAGATTTATTAGACTTAATAAATAGAGTTGTTAAAGATTTTTCTGATAGTAATATCGGAGATAGTTCAGAGTACCTAGATGATTTAGAAAAAAAAGTAGTAGAGATTGCTAGAAATCGTAAGATAGGAGACTTTGAGACTTCAGAGAGTGTTTTATCTAAAATATATGAAAAGTTTAGAAGTTCTATAAACAAGAAAGTAACAACAGGAGTTCCTAGTGGATTTGGTGATTTAGATAAAATAACTAATGGATTCCAAAAAGGAGATATGGTTGTTTTGGCTGCAAGAACATCAATGGGTAAAACAGCATTAGCTCTTAATTTTGCTTTGAACGCTGCAAGAGATACAAAACAACCAATAGCAATATTTTCTCTTGAAATGCCAGCAGAACAACTTGTTAAAAGAATGATTTCTACAAGTTCATATCTAGAATCAGATAAATTAAGAGATTTTAAATTGAATAACGAGGATTTGATAAAATTTCAAGATGGTATAAAAAAGATAGGATCTTATGAAATATATATTGATGATACCCCAGCTGCAAGATTAATAGACATTCAATCAAAAGCTAGAAAATTAAAATCTCAAAGAGATAATTTGGCAATGATTGTTGTGGATTATCTTGGAATGATTACTCTTCAAGGAAAAGCAAAACCAGAAAATAGAGTTCAAGAAGTTTCTGAACTTTCACGAGGTATAAAAGCCATGGCCAGAGAATTAAATGTTCCTGTTATTTGTCTAGCACAACTTTCTAGAAATGTTGAAAAAAGAGGTGGAGATAAAAGACCTATGCTTTCGGATTTAAGAGAATCAGGAGCAATAGAGCAAGATGCTGATGTAGTTTTATTTATTTATAGAGATGATTACTATGATCATTCTGAAGAATCCAGGAAAAAAGAATCTGTTCCTGCCGAACTTATAATTGCAAAGCATCGTAATGGAGCAACAGGAATGGTAAAATTAGTTTTTACTAAAAAATATGGAGAGTTTAGGTCAATGACTTATCGTGATGAAGGAAGTAAAAATTAATGAATTATACAATTTTAGCGAGTGGATCTAGGGGAAATTCGACGGTAATTGAAAGTAATGGACACACAATTTTAATTGATTGTGGTATATCTAGTTCTGAATTACATTCTAAGTTAGAGAAGTTAAACATAAATATAAAGCAAATTGAAGCGGTATTTATAACGCACGAACATATTGATCACATAAGGTCTATTCAAAATTTTGATTTTGCCAAAATATATAGTAGTCAAGATACCTTGGCAAATTTAGATATTAATAATGTTCTTTTGCCTTTTCAAGAGTATGAAATTGCAGGGTTTAAAATAACACCAATTCCTGTTTCTCATGATTGTAATAATCCTGTAGGTTATGTTATTAAAGATTCACAAGAAACACTTGTATATATGACCGACACAGGATATGTAAAAGAAAAATATTTCCAATATATAACAAATGCGACGCATTATATATTTGAAAGTAATCACGACGTCAAGATGCTTTTAAATACAAGTCGTCCTTATTATTTGAAAAAAAGAATAATGTCCATGGAAGGCCATTTATCAAACGATGATGCTGCCATTATTTTATCAAGAGTAATAGGAGACAAAACAAAAAGTTTGCGACTTGCCCATGTTAGTGAAGACGCTAACACTAAAGAATTAGCTTATGACACATTAATAAATGTATTTGAAGAATGTGGTATATCGTATGCTAATATCAACATAAAAGTTGCAGATAGATATCAAATTACGAAAGGGATGAGTGATTTTGAGGATAAATAGTTTATTTGGTGGAGCCTTAACATTAATTTTTTTGGCAAGTTCAATCCCTGCTATGACTTATAATAATGAAGTTAATTCAGTAAGTACAGATAAAGAATTAACTACAAATTTATCTTTATATCAAGATATTGATAATATTGTAATTGAAAATGCAGAAAAAGCGGTTGTAAGTGTAATTAATTATGATAAGAATGGGAATTATTATGGTCTTGGAAGTGGAGTAATATTCAAAAGCGAAGGATCATTTCAATATTTGATAACTAATTATCATGTTGTTGAAGATGGAGCTACATTTGAGGTTGTTTCTTGGGACATGCAAAGAGTATATGGTATTGTAATTGGTTATGATTCGATTCAAGATTGTGCTGTAATTAGAATTCCAAAATTAGAAAATGCTAATGTAGCAGTAATTGGTGATTCTAGTTTAGTAGTAGTTGGAGAAGAAGTCTTTGCAATAGGGAATCCTGCTGATATTTCACTTAAAAACACAATTACCAGAGGGATTGTTAGTGGACTAAATAGAGTTGTTAATGAAACAGGAACATATTTAGAACAGCAAAAACATGCAATTCAACTTGATTTAGCAATAAATCCAGGTAATTCAGGTGGAGCTCTTTTTAATGAATATGGAGAACTAATTGGTATTAATACTTTGAAATTAACATCTGATGGTGGAACAGCAAAGTATGAAGGTATTAATTTAGCATTACCAATAAGTGATATGTTTCTAGCGGCAAATAGAATTCTTTCTAGTGCTATTATTGCAAATGATGGGACATTATTACAAAATGGTACATATACAAAATCTTCTTTGGGTATAGCTAATTTCTATTCACTAAGAGATATAAGTTTAAGTCAAAGAAATCAGTTAAATATACCAAGTAGTGTAATTAGTGGGGTGCTAGTTCGTAATATATATGGTGTATTATCTAATCCTTTAAATACTAATAACATTGGCGAAGATTCAATAATAGTTTCTTATAATGGAACAAATGTTGTTGATAAAGTCCAATTAAGAAGTTTGGTTTATAATACTCTTATAGGAACTAATGTTTCCTTGACTATCTTGAAAAAGGTAAATAATAGTTATCAAACAATTGTTGTTACAACTAAAATTGTGCAATCGCAATATTAGGAGGATGTAAAATGAAATTATATAAAAAAATAGCAGCTTTAGTTTTGGGGGCAATGCTTTTATCAAGTTGTCAATTAATTGATAAGATAGATGGTGTAATTAATTCTACAAGTAGTTCCTCATCACAAAGCGATAATCCTATTAGTACAAGTGTAGATTTAGATAATACTTCATTTTGCCAAAATGCTGTTAATTCTGATACTAATTACACAAGTTCTACAAGCAATGTAATGAATATGTCAACAGCATCTTCAATATTTGCAGAGGTAAGGGAATCAGCAGTTGTAGTTAATGCCTGTTATGCTTATAATTCTAGTGAATATAATTACATAACTTCTGGTTTTATTTATAGTAAAATTGATGATACATATTATATTGTTACAAATGCATCAGGAATTTTTCATCGTTATATAAGTGCGACAACTAATATAACTGAAAATGATGTGATAGTTATTAAAGATGGTGATTTTGAAATTTCATTTGATGATGGCAAAAGATACATTGGTCAATTTGTTGGATCATATGATGCAGCAGATTTAGCGGTTTTTGCTATTACTACTCAAGATGATATTAAACTTCCAACAATTGGAAGTTCTGATGAACTAGAATTAGGAGATAGTGTACTAGCAATTGGCACCCCTTCTTTAGGAGATTCATTGATAAATTCATTGGTTAGAGGAACTATATCAGGTTTAGGAAGACGCCAACAAATAAGTTATAATCAGACAATCGGAATTAAGCAATATACATTTAGCGTAGCAGATTATTCTACTTTCCAATTTGATGCTCCAGTTAATGGTGGAATGGAAGGTGGACCTGTTGTTAATTCTAATGGCGAAATAGTTGGAGTCATTTCTTATAAATATTTAAATGATAGTTCAACAGTTGCTTATGAATCATTATCTCTTGCAACACCAATAGATGATTTAAAACTTCCTATTCAAAAAATAATTGAAGATGGTGAATTTATTAAACCAACAATAGGTGTTTCTATTGCAGATGTTGGTCCAATGACAATCGTTCAAAGAACCGCAAACAACATAAATGACAATGTTTATACTGGATCTTATATTGCTGCAGTATCTACAGGATCAAGTGCTAGTAAGGCAAGTGTAGGTGTTGGAGAAGTAATAGTGGAATTTAATGGAGCAGAGGTTAAAGGTATGTCTCAGGTTTCAAGTCAATTATTGAGATTACAAAAAGGTGATTCAGTAGTTATGAAGACTGTTGATAAATCAAATGTATCCCACACATATAACATAGCATTATAGTATGAAAATTAAAATTTTAGCTGTAGGCAAATTAAAAGAAAGATATTTAGTCGATGCCTGTAAAGAATATATAAAAAGGATTTCAAGGTTTTCTAAGGTTGAGGTTGAAGAAATTGAAGAAATAAGACTTTATAAAGATTCACCATCATACATTGAAAAAGTTATTGAAGAAGAGAGTTTAAAAATAATGAATTTGTTAAATTCTAATGATTATAATATCTTGTTAGATGTTGAAGGGGAAAAATTTTCATCCATAGAATTCTCTCAATTTTTAAAGAAAAAAATGGATGAAGGCAATTCTAGTTATACTTTTATAATTGGGGGATCTTATGGTGTTAGTGATAAATTAAGAAATATTGTTAATCAAAAAATTTCTTTATCAACATTAACATTTCCTCATCAACTTGCTAGAGTGATTGTTTTTGAACAAATTTATCGATGTTTTAAAATATTAAATAATGAAATTTATCATAAATAGCTCTTTGAGCTATTTTTTTTAATGTAATTTAATAGTAAAATAGTGTAAAATATAAATAAAAGTTATATAAGAGGGGATAAAATGAATTTTTTAGTAAAAAAATTTATCAAAGATTATGATAATGTAAATAACTTAAAAGTGCGTACAGGCTATGGTAAATTAGCCGCTAGTGTTGGTATAATTAGCAACTTAGTTCTTTTTGTCACCAAATTAATTGTTGGGTTATTATCCAATAGTATTAGTATAATAGCAAATGGTGTTGATAATTTATCTGATATGGGAAGTTCTGTGGTAACATTGTTTGGATTTAAAATGTCACAACGACCAGCAGATAGCGAACATCCATATGGGCATCAAAGAATAGAATACATTGCAGGGTTAATTGTTTCTATTCTTATTTTATATATAGGGGTAAAAATTGGAATTCAATCAGTACAAAGAATTATAACCCCTGAAGAGACAGTTTTTGGAGTATGGTCGATAATAGTTCTTGTCTTTTCTATAATTGTTAAATTTTTTCAAGGAAGATTTTATAGAAAACTAGGAACTAAGATAAATTCAATGACACTTATTGCTACTGGAGCAGATTCTCGTAATGATGTTATTACTACAGGCTCAGTGCTTTTAGGAACATTGTTTTCTATGTTAACAAATATTAATATAGATGGTTATTTAGGATGCTTGGTTTCAATATTTGTTATTATTTCGGGCATTCAACTAATTAAAGATACAACAGACCCACTAATTGGAAAGGCACCCGATAAGAAGTTAATAAGTAAAATAACTAAAGATATAAGAGTTCATGAAGGTGTTTTAGGGACTCATGATTTAGTTTGTCATATGTATGGAGAAAATAAATGTTTTATGAGTATCCATGTTGAGGTCTCATATAAAGAAGATATTCTTAAAAGCCATGATATGATTGATAATATTGAAAGAGAAATAAAAGAAAAATACAATGTTGAACTTGTAATTCATATGGATCCTGTCGTAATAGATGATAATGAGATGAATTATTTAAAGAACATTGTTGATAAATTGATATCAGACTTAAATGTTGGATTATCTTTTCATGATTTTAGACTAGTAAGAGGAGAAACTCATACCAATATTATATTTGATATTGTAAGGCCAACAGATTGTAAATTATCTACTAAAGAGATTAAAACTATGCTTCAAAAAGAAATAAGAAAAATAGATAAACGTTATTATATTGTTATAAATTTTGATAACGAATACACAAATTATCAAGATTAATATAAAACTAAAGGGGGAATTTTAATATGATTATTATTAAAATGGAGAATGGGAAAGAAATAAAGATTGAGTTAGATTACGAAAATGCTCCAAATACTGCAACTAATTTTGCTTGTTTAGCATCAAAAGGATTTTACAATGGTTTAATTTTTCATAGAGTAATAAAAAATTTCATGATTCAAGGGGGAGATCCTACAGGTACCGGGTCTGGAGGCCCAGGATATTGTATTAAGGGAGAGTTTAAATCTAATGGGTTTAATAATAAGATTTCTCATCTTAGAGGAGTGATATCTATGGCAAGAACAATGGAGCCTAATTCTGCTGGATCTCAATTTTTCATTGTTCAAAAAGATGCGCCACATCTTGATGGTCAATATGCAGCTTTTGGAAAAGTAGTTGAGGGAATTGAAGTTGTTGATGAAATAGCAAGTGTTCAAACTAATGCAGTGGATCGACCAAGAATAGAGCAAAAAATATTAACTGTTTCGGTTCATAATGAAGTTATAAAAGAACCTAAAAAGATTTAGTTAAGTAGCGATTTTATAATCGCTACTTTTTTATTGGGGTGTTGACAAAAATAGTCAATGCAATAAAATAAGATTGACTAGACAGTCAATAATTGATGTAGGAGAAAAATATATGAATCAAAAATTTCACCAATTATCAATAGAAAAAAAAGAAAGAATAATTAATGCATCACTTGAAGTTTTTTCTAATAATGAATATAAGAAAGCATCAACAGATACAATAGCTTACAAAGCGGGTATTTCTAAAGGATTATTATTTTATTATTTTAACAATAAAAAAGAGTTATATTTATTTTTATTTGATTATGCTCTTAATTTAATGAAAAAAGAATTATCTTGGAATGAAAAAGATAAAATAAATTCTTCTGATTTTTTTGAGTATATTGAAGAAATCGGGACAAAGAAGATGACATTTTTAAATAATTATCCTTATATAGTAGATTTTTGTGCAAGAGCTTATTATTCTCAAAATGAAGTTATTTCTCAAGATATGCAAATGAAATTAAAAAAAGAAACCTTAAGTCTTTATGGAGCTTTTGATAATATAAATTATGATAAATTTAAAAATGGTGCAAATCCTCAAAAAATAATAAGAATGTTAACTTGGTTAACAGATGGCTATATAAGTGAAAAGAAAAGATTTGAAGGTAAAATTAATTTAAATGAGATAATGTCAGAATATAAGCAATGGCTAGATTTATTCAAAAATAACTTTTATAAGGAGGAGTATTTGAATGGATATAATAAAGATAAATAATATTACCAAAGATTATGGGGGAGGAAGAGGCATTTTTGATGTTTCTTTTTGTGTGAAAAAAGGAGAAATTATGGGGTTTTTAGGTCCAAATGGTGCAGGAAAGACAACTACAATAAGACATTTATTGGGACTTATTAATCCTCAAAATGGAACAGCAACAATTAAAGATATGGACTGTTTTAAAAGCGCAGATATTATTTCTAAATATTTAGCTTACTTACCAGGAGAAATTTCTTTTTTTGATAATATGAGTGGTAATGAGTTTATAAACTTTATTGCTAAAATGAAGGGTATAGTTGATATGAAGTATGTAGATTTATACAAAGATAAATTTGAATTAGATGCTAATATATCAATTAAGAAAATGTCTAAAGGTATGAAACAAAAATTAGCATTAGTTGTTGCTTTAATGCAAGATGCTGAAATTATGATTCTTGATGAGCCAACAAGTGGGTTAGATCCATTAATGCAAAATAGATTTGTAGAAATTGTTTTGGAGCTTAAAAAAAGAGGGAAGACAATACTAATGTCATCACATATTTTTGAAGAAATAGAAAAAACTTGTGATAGAGTGGTAATAATTAAAAACGGGAAAGTGGTCGCTGTAGAAAATGTTGATAAATTAAAGCATAATAAAGAAATAAATTATGAGATAGAATTTGAAAGTGAAGAAATTTGCAAAGTATTTATAAAAGAAAACCCCGATTTAAATGCAAAAATTAGGAATAAAATAGTTACAATTTCATATAGTAATGATATTAATACTTTACTAAAAATTCTTTTGAAATATAGTATTAAAGACTTAAATGTTTATCAAAAATCGTTAGAAGAATTATTTATGCATTTTTATGGAGGTGAACAAAAGTGATTAACTGGACATTATTTAAACAAGAGATAAAAAATAATTATCGTTTAACTATTATTTTTGTATTTATTCTAATTTTATATACAGCAATAATAATTGCAATGTATGATCCTCAATTTGCTTCTAGTCTTGAGCAGATGAGTCAAAGTATGCCTGAGATATTTGCTGCTTTTGGAATGGCCAATATAAGCACTAATCTTACAGAATTTCTTATAAATTATTTGTATGGTTTTTTATATTTAATTTTCCCAATAGTATTTATCATATTGGTAACTAATAATTTAATTGTTAAATATGTTGATAAGGGATCAATGTCATACTTACTAGCAACTCCTAACAAAAGAAGTAAAATAATTGCTAATCAAGCAATGGTAGCGTTATTTTTATCTTTTATAATAATCATCTTTTTAACACTATTTTGTATAATAATTGGTGAAATACTTTTTCCAGGAGATATGGACATAAAAGGATTAATTCTTGTTAATATTGGTCTTTTTGGTTTATGGACATTTATTGCTAGTTTAAGTTTTCTTTCTGCATGCGTTTTTAATGAATCAAGAAAAAGTATAGGAATATCAGTGGGGATAATAATATATTCAATTCTTGTACAAATGCTTTCTCAATTTAATGATAAATTGGATTTTTTAAAATATTTAACACCATTAAGTTTATTTAATAGTTTAGAAATTTTAAAAGGAGATATGAAATATATATTATTGTTTATTCTTCTTTATTTAGTTAGTGTGGGATTTTATTTTATAGGAATTAAAGTATTTAAAAGAAAAGATTTATCGTTATAAAAAAAAGTAGACTTAATCTACTTTTTATCTAACAAAATTTATAAAAGATTTAACCATCACACCTGTAGCAAGACTATCTTTGGATGCAGTTCCCGCAATATCGAGGTGAATCCATTTTGTGTCATCTTGAATAAATTGCTTTAAGAAAATAGCGGCAGTAGAAGCGCCAGCAGCAGGTATGCCAGCAGAATTTTTCATATCGGCGACTGTACTTTTTAGCAATTTAAAATAAGGATCATGTAATGGAAGTTGCCATACATTCTCATCTGATAATCTAGAAGTTTTTTTGAACTCTTTTAAAAATGTTTCATTGTTAGTAAAAGAGGCTGTGAATTCTCCTCCAAATGTGTTTGCAGCAGATCCTGTTAATGTAGCAATATCAATAATTTTTTTAGCTCCTTGTTTTTGTGCATACCATAATACATCACAAAGAACTAATCTTCCTTCAGCATCAGTAGATGTTATTTCTATTGTTTTACCACTCATTGAAGTTAGTATATCGTCAGGAACAATAGATTCTGGGCTTAAACGATTATCAGTGGCTCCAATTATACCCATGACATTAACAGGTAAATCTAGTTCTGCAATTCCTTTTAATGCTCCAATAACACTTGCAGAACCAGCCATATCTGTTTTCATATTAATCATGTTTCTTTTAAGGGAATATCCGCCAGTATCAAAGGTTATACCTTTACCAACAAAACAAGTTGGATCTTCAAATTTTTTTAATCCTTGATATTTTATAACAATTAATCTAGGTTTATAAAAACTTCCTTTGTTAACTCCAAGAAATGCTCCCATTTTTTGTTTTGCAAGATAAAATTCATCATATATTTCTACTTTAATTTTTTTGAAATTAGCAAAAGCTAAAGTTGTATATTCGGCAAGTTGTTCGGCATTTAAATAGTTACTTGGTTCATTTACAAGGTGTTTTGCTATATTAATACTATTGCCTATTATTTCTCCGGTATGAATTTTATTTTTAGCTTCTATGTTTTCACAAATAATAGTTATATTGGAGTTTAGTTCTTCTTTTTTAGATTTATGAGTTTGTTCAATGTAATTTTCACTAGTAAAAGTAGTAGCTATTTTTTCAAGATATTCAACACCATTCACAAAAGAATCAATTAAAATAGAAGCATTTTTAATTTTAACCATTTCTTTAATTGAGGCTTTAGTTATTTCTTTGTCAAAAAGATATATTTTTCTAGCTTTTATTAAGTTTAATGTAGTAATAACATCATTATTTGCAAAAGATTCAAGTTTTTTATTTAATGCAAGATTTAAATTTTTAAAAATTGCATTATCTTTGTCAAGGCCAACTATTATATTGCCTTCAATTTCATCAATATTTAATATATTTTTAAGTGTAATCATAATATTTCCCCCCCTAGTAGTGCAAATAATTATACCACCAATAATAAAATAAATGTAGATAAAAAATAAAATTGAGAAAGTGTATAAAAATGTTATAATATAAAAAATAAAAAAGGAGTGATAAAAATGAGGAAAAGATGTCCTAAATGTAATTCTTTACTCTATAATGATGAAAAAACTTGCCCATATTGTGGAACAAGTTTAGAAAAAGAACCAGAAATAATAGATATTACTCCTGAAGAAGATAGTAAAAAAGAAAGTGAAGATAATCAAGATCAGCACGAACATATACATGATGATAATCAAGAGGTTACTTGTCCAAGATGTGGTTCAAATAAAATATCCTTTGTTAGTGTAAATTCTGGACCAGATTATAGTGCAATGGGAGGATGTTGTGGTTTTATTGTTTTTGGTCCACTTGGACTTTTATGTGGATTAACAAATAAGAATAAAAATAAGATTATTAGGAAGTGTCTAAATTGTGGAAATGAATTTTAAATCAGTTAGCAAGAAACAAGAAAGAGTTTGGATTAAACTTATGAATTATGGTAACAAACTTGGCTGTCACCAAATAAGTGAGCGCTCATTTTTCTATAAGGGATTTCAGTTTCCTTTATGTGCTAGATGTACAGGAATAGTGATTGGTGAGATTTTGCTTGCTCCATTATCATTGTTATTTTTTGAAACTCCATATTGGGTCAGTATTATTTTCATATTAATCATGGCAGTTGACGGGGGACTACAATATTTCAATATTTTGCAGTCAAATAATATAAGGAGATTAATAACGGGGATATTAGCTGGTTATGGATATACAAATTTATTAATATTTTTCATAAAATTAATCATTAATTTATTAAAATAAAAACCACTAAATTATATAGTGGTTTTTATTTATTTAAGAAGCTTTAACTCTAGACCAAGCACTTTCAATTGCTTGTTTTGTTGGGCCATCATATTTATATACTTCATCTTTAGGACTAGTTATAACAGAATAAACATTAATTAAGCGTTCATCTTCTAGATTTGCCATTACATCATTATATACTTCTTTTAATGGTGAAGTATAACCAACCCATTCGGTATTTAGCAAACCATTTTCATAACTTAGCATATGAGATATAAACTTATATGCCATCTCTTTATTTTGAGCATTTTTAGGAATGATCATTCCATCCCAACAAATATCTGTTCCTTTTTCAGGATTGTAGAAATTGATACTACTATTAGCATCCATAATTGTAAAAGCATCACCAGAAAACACCATGGCTACATCATAAAGCCCATTAGGAACATCATCAATTACTTCATCAATTAAATAGGCAATTTGTGTTCCCATTGTGTCTTTTTGTTGTTTCAACCATTGTTCTGCTTGAGCAATCTCATCAAGATTTGTAGTATTACTTGAGTATCCCAATTGTTTTAAGGCTACCATGAAGGCATCTCTTGAGGATTCTCTCATAGCTCCTTTATATTCAGGAGTTCTTAAAATATCCCATTGCTTTTCTTCTATTTCTTCTTTTGATATTACATCACTATTATAAACAAGAGTAATGTTTTGAAAGAAATATGGAGCAGCATATTTTAAATAATCAAAATCTTGTTCGTTTTTCATTATTTGTAGATGGTTATATAAAGGATTTATTAAATCTCTTTGAGAATCAAAAGCAACTTCTTGACCATCTTTATTAGTAACAATTATTTTAGACCAATCTAGTTCTTCTAAGCGATCTTCTTCAACTAGTTGTTGAACGGCAACCTCACTTGGAAAGATGATATCAAAAGATTGAAGTCTCATTTTTGTTATTACAGTTTCATTATCAGGGAATGTTGAAATATTTACGCAAACATTATACTTTTCTTCAAATGATTCAATGGTTGCATAGTCCATGTATTCTCCCCAATTATAGATATTTAATTTTTCTTTTGAAAGACAACCTATCATTCTTTCAATAGCACAACTACTTATTAAAGGAGTTAATGATACAAGTAAGCAAGAAATTAAGATGTTACTAAATATTTTATTCTTCTTCATCATTAAAATCACGCTTCTTTCTTTTAATAATTCCATTAATTACAAGAACCAAAACGACTCCTGTTATCAATATTGTTGATAGGGCATTTATTGTTGGCTCAAGTCTTCTAAGAGTATATAAATATATTGATATGTTATTTACTGTTCCAGCAGTGAAATAAGAAATAACAAAGTCATCAAAAGATAATGTAAAACAAATTGAAATAGCAGCAATTATTACAGACTTTATTTGAGGAATGATTACTTTCCAAATTGTTGCCATTGGTGTTGCACCTAAATCTAATGAAGCCTCTACAATATTATCATCTAAACTTCTTAGTTTTGGATAAATAGTAATAATGACATAAGGTATCGTAAATGTAATATGAGCCAGAATCATTGTTATATACCCTTGGCCTATTCCTAAAGAAAGGAAGAGTAGTAGTAATGCAACAGCTGTTACAATTTCAGGATTTACCATTGGTATATTATTAAGTGCTAATAATCCATCTCTTAAGACTTTACGCATTCTAGATATTGCAATTGCAGCAATTGTACCTATTATTGTTGAAATAATAGTAGTAACAACAGCGACAAAAACAGTATTTAATATTGCTTGAATTACTTGACTATCATCAAATAATTTTTGATACCATTCAAAACTGAAACTTTCGAAATTTGTTAATGAACGATCTGAGTTAAAAGAAAATATCATTAACGAAATTATCGGAGCATAACAAAATATTAAGACTAGGATTACATAGAAATTTGCAAAATTAAATTTACGTTTTTTCATATTAATCCTCCTCATCAAAGTGGTATTTATCCACTTTCTTTGTAACAAACAATATTATCATTAAGACAATCATTAGGATAATTGATATGGCAGCTCCATAGTTCCATAAACCACTTTTCAAGAATTTTTGTTCAATTAAATTACCAATTAAGAAATATCTTCCTTCACCTAAGAATCTTGGGACAACAAGGGTAGTAGCAGATGGTAATAAAACCATCGTAACCCCAGACATGATTCCTGGCATTGATAAAGGTAGAGTTACTTTAAAAAATGTTCGTGATTTTGAAGCACCTAAATCTAGTGAAGCCTCAATTAATTTATCATCTATTTTTGAAAGAGTATTATATATTGGAATTACCATGAATGGTAAGAAAATATAAACCATACCTAAAACCACAGCAAAATCCGTGCCAAGAAAGTTTATAGGAGCAATTCCTAGCCATCCTAACACAGTATTTAGTGGCCCGGAAGTAGAAAGTATTTGTTTCCAAGCAATTGTCCTTAGTAGCATATTAATCCACATAGGGATAGAAATTACAAGTATAAGTAAGGCTTGGAATTTTAATTTATACTCGCAAATTATATAGGCAAGAGGATAGGAAACTAGAAGAGTTACTATAGTAGTAATTATTGAAATTCTCACAGAATCCCATAATACTTTAATAAATCCTTCTTCTTTAAAGAAATTAACAAAATTTGTTAAGGTTAAAAAGATAGCATCATCTTTATTTGGTATTGTAATAGCATATAAGAAAATTAGAAACATTGGTATTGCAACTAAAATTAATAAAAATAATAAATAAGGTATTCCTAAAAGTTTAAATTTATCAAGTGCCGTCCTAGGGCGTTTCAAGTAATCTTTTAAATGACTTGAAAGTTTTTTTGGTGACATTTTACATTTTCTCCATTAAATGAATAGATTCTGGAGGTATACTTAAGCTTACCTCTTTTCCTTCACTATATTGTTTTGTGGTTTGGACTTCATAGGTGCGTTCTCCTGTGTTAACATCAACCTCAAAATATATACCCTTAAAGGTGATGCTTTGAATTATTCCATCTATTTTTCCTCTTCCAAGGGTTACTATTTTTATATCTTCTGGTCTTACTACAACATCAACATCTTGGTTTTTTAAAAATCCTTGAGGGTCACATTCAAAAGAATGACCATCAAAAAAGACTTTGTTTGCACCTTTTACAACACCATCAAATAAATTGGATTCACCAATGAATTTAGCAACATAAGCATTAACAGGATTGTTATATATTTGTTGAGGATTTCCTACTTGATGAATATCTCCATCTTTCATTACAACAATTTTATCTGACATTGTAAGAGCCTCTTCTTGATCGTGGGTTACATATATAAATGTAATACCTGTTTCGCGTTGAATCCTTTTAAGTTCATATTGCATTTCTTTTCTTAGTTTCAAATCTAAAGCACCCAAAGGTTCATCAAGAAGAAGAACTTTAGGTTCATTTACTAATGCTCTAGCAATAGCAATTCTTTGTTGCTGTCCTCCAGAGAGTTTATTTATAGATCTTTTTTCATAGCCAGTTAAACCGACCATTTTAAGCATATTTTCAACTTTTTCTTTTATAACTTTTTCATCAATTTTTCGAACTCGTAGACCATATGCAATATTTTCAAATACATTAAGATGAGGGAATAGTGCATATTTTTGGAAAACAGTGTTAGTTGGTCTTTTGTGGGCTGGCATTGTTGCCATATCTTTGCCTTCAAATTCTACTATTCCTGAATCTGCTCTTTCAAATCCTCCGATTATTCTAAGTATTGTTGTCTTTCCACACCCAGAAGGACCAAGGATAGTTACAAATTCATTCTCGCAAATAGTAAGATTTAGACCTTTTAAAATCGAATTTTTACCGAAAGCTTTATTTACATTTTTAAGTTCAATAAGAACTCGTTGTTCGTCATCACCCATTTAATTAATTCCCTCCATGAATAACTGAGAATATTATAGTAATTATTTACAAATATGCAACAATTATTTTTTTTATTTTTTGGAGTTCAATTTTTCAAAAAGAAATAGTCCTCTAAAGAGGACTATTATTTTAGATTTTTTGCTATTTCTCGTAGCTCTAATTCTCGTGGATTTTTCGTTTCATCTAGGACTAGATTATGAGGTATCTTTTTTCCAGTTTCATCTACATTAACAAAAGTGATAAATCCTTCAACTGGAGTCGTGTTTTTGACACTAGAAGAGATGGTAATATGAGCAGTTAAACTAGTCTTTCCAAGCTTTACTATTTGGCTCTCCATTCTTATAACGTCCCCCCTTTGAATTGGTTCGCTAAAAGACATGCTATGAATCTTAACAAGAACTATTTGATTAGGGTTTTTAACTTCAAGACTTGCAGCAGTGAAGCCTGATTCTACAAATATTTCAGCAGTCCTTCCTGCAAATAAAGTTCCATGATGATTCAACTCTTCCATTTTTATTAGTTTGTAACTAGTATAGATTTTCATTTATAACATTCCTTTCTTTTTACTATCACATGTTTATTATAACTTATAATTAAGGTATAATAAATAACGATGATAAGGAGTGGTGAATATGTTAGTAGTTAAAGATAGTTGCATTAAATGTGGTGAATGCAAAAGAGTTTGTCCAACAAAAATTATTGGATTAAAAGATAAGCCTTTTATATATGAAGGAAGCGAGAGTAGATGTATAAAGTGTGGACATTGTGAGGCTGTGTGTCCTGTTAATGCTTTAGAAAATAAATTATTACCACAAGATGAGGTATTTGAAAAATTACCTCCACTAACAAAAGTTCAAGTTGAATCTGCAATCTCTAACCGTTTTTCAAGTAGATTTTTTAAAAGTGAACAAATAGAAAAAGAAGACTTAGACTTCTTATTAAATATGGCTAGACATTCTCCAAGTGGTAAAAATACTCAAGGATTAAAATTTTTAGTAATAAGAAATAAAGAAAGTCTTGATAAGCTTAAAAATAAGATAATAGAATTAGCATTACAAAATCCTGAATATGCTAGAATGGCTCAATATACTATAAGAACAGGGAATGATATTGCATTTTATAACGCCCCTTGCTTAATCATTGTTCTATTAAAGAAAAATAGATTTAATAATGTTAAACATGGAGAATATGCTTTAAGTTATATAGATTTATTTGCTCCAAGTGTTAATCTAGGAACTTGCTTTTGTGGTTTTCTAGATGATAATTATCAAAATCATAAAGAAGATTTTAAAGAGTTATTACATTTTGATGATAATGAATATGATTATGTTGGTTCAATACTTATTGGAAGACCAGACTCTAAACACTATCGCTCAACAAAAAGAAATCCTCTAGATGTTGAATATAAATAAAAAAAATTCTCCAAAAATTAAAATAACTATCTTATATAGGTAGAGGTGATTAATGTGAGAAAAATTTTACCAGTAATGCTAGGAGTATTTATGTGTACATCTTTAGCATGCTTTGCAGGAACTGGTTGTTCCACTTCTTCAAATGTTGAAGCTAAAGTAGTAAACAATAAACTAAATCTAAAAAAATTATTAACAGAGACATCAGATGATGGTATTAGATTTTTTGCTAATGGTGCAGAAAAAAATAGTGCAGTAAGTAGTGCAGCTACAACTACAGATCAAAGCAGTTCAACTAATACTCAAGTTGATGGTATTGATGAAGGAGATGTAATCAAAGTAGACAACGAATACATCTATAAAATGCAAGACGATGGATTTCTAGTAGCTAAGACATTTAATAATGGACTAATTGATGTTGTATTTGAAGAAAATATTGAAAATTATGTTCCATATGAAATGTATAACACAGCTAACGACCAATTAATAATCATTGGAGGTATATATACTC
>Ga0265294_10000036_pt1 | contig 137927 bp, 119 predicted proteins | sample MunlanPumphouse3_FD_192504 | JGI IMG/M metagenome (GOLD analysis project Ga0265294, IMG submission 192504) | Groundwater microbial communities from a municipal landfill in Southern Ontario, Canada - Pumphouse #3 | ecosystem: Environmental > Aquatic > Deep subsurface > Groundwater | place... | reverse complement strand
ATCTGGTGGTAATGGCGAGGTGGACACACCTGTACCCATCCCGAACACAGAAGTTAAGCACCTCAGCGGCGAAGGTATCTAGTTTACTAGGAAGAATAGCTCGTTGCCAGGTCTTTTTTTTATTATTATTTAAAAATTTAAATTATATTATGATATAATAATTATTAAAGAAATGAGGTGATTTTATGGCAAAAATTATTGTTGGATTAAGTGGTGGTGTTGATAGTGCTATCGCTGCTTATTTGTTAAAAAAAGAAGGCCATGAAGTCATCGGCGCTTTTATGAGAAATTGGGATTCTTTAACAAATAATGATATTATGGGTAACAAATATTTTGGTGATATTTGCCCTCAAGAAATAGATTATAATGACGCAAAAAATGTTGCTGATAAGTTGGGCATTCCATTACTTAGAGTAGATTTTATAAAAGAATATTGGAACTATGTTTTTTCTTATTTAGTAGATGAATATAAAAAAGGGAGAACTCCAAATCCCGATGTTTTTTGCAATAAATATATAAAATTTGACTATTTCTTGAAGTTTGCTCTTACTAATGGTGCTGATTATATTGCGACAGGGCATTATGCAAAAGTTGTTCATAATAATGAAGAGACTATTATGTATAAAGGAGAAGATAAAAGCAAAGACCAATCTTATTTTTTAGCTCTTCTTAATCAAGAACAATTACAAAAAACACTTTTTCCTCTAGGAAATATTACTAAAAAAGAAGTTAGGGAAATTGCTAAATCTTTAGAACTTAGCGTTGCTAATAAAAAAGACTCAACTGGAATTTGTTTTATTGGTGAAAGAAAATTTAAAGAATTTTTAAAAAATTATATTCCAGCAAAACCTGGCGATATTATTGATAGAAGTAGTGGTAATGTTATCGGTCACCACGATGGAGTAATGTATTATACTCTAGGTCAAAGAAAAGGCCTTGGAATTGGGGGTATTGCTAATCATAAGACTGGTTCGTGGTTTGTAGTAGATAAAGATATTCAAAAATCAATTTTGTATGTTGTTCAAGGTGATGATGATATTCTTTATAATGATTATGTGATAATTAAAGATGTTAATTGGATTTCAAAAGTAAAAACTGTTGGAGAATTTAAGTGTTTTTGTAAATTTCGCTATCGCCAAGAAGATAATCCTATAATTGCAAAATTTATATCAGAAGATACAGTTGAAATAAAGTGTCAAAAAAAAGTTAAAGCAATAACTCCAGGACAGATTTGTGTTTTTTATGATGAAGATATATGTCTTGGTGGCGGAATAATTGATTTTGTAAAGTAATGTGGTGAATTTATGGAAAGTATATTAGGATATATTCATAGCATTGTATTTTATAATGAAAGCAATTCATATGTAATAGCGAGAGTTAAATTGGATCAAAAAAAAGATGAAAAACTAGTAATAACTGGTTATTTTGAGTTACCTAAGAAAAATGATTTATGTAGATATTATGGAGAGTTTGTTGATCATCCAAAATATGGTCGCCAATTTAAAGTTGAAAATTATGAGAAGATATTGCCAAATGATGAAGAAGCTATAATTCGTTTTCTTTCAAGTGCATCATTTCCAAAAGTGGGAACTTCAGCAGCAAGAAAAGTTTTTGAAGAGTTAGGTGTTGATTGTTTGGAAAAAATAAAGAATGATAGTTCAGTTTTAAATAATGTTAATATAAAAAAAGAACAAAAAGATTCTATAATAAAAGGTATAAAATTTAATCATAGACTAGAAGAAGCTATGAAAATATTTGTTGGTCATGGAATAGATTTAAAAACATTAATGAAAATGGATGCAGTATATGGGGACAAAATGGTAGAAAAAGTATTAAATAACCCTTATATTCTCATCTCAGATATAGAAGGGATTAATTTTAAAATAGCAGATCGTATTGCATTTTCAATTGGTGTTTCGCCAAAAGATGAGCGAAGATTGAAAGCTTTAATTTGTTATTCAGCACTACAGATATGTTATAAAACTCAAGATACTTATACTAATTTAAATGAAATATATAAATTTATTTCAAAGAATATTCTAGATTTAGACTATGAAAACTTTACCCATTCGATAAATGAACTCATCCAAGAAGGGAAATTAATTATTGAAAAAGATAGAATATATCCAACTCAACTATATGATGCTGAAGTAGGTATAGCTTTTAATTTGTCAAAATTTATTGAAAGAAGAAATTTAGTTGTTTCATCTGGATTAATAAATAAAGAAATAGAGAAAATAGAAAAAAAACTAGGAATTGAATACTCTATAGAGCAAAAAGAATCAATAATTACTTGTATAAATAGTGGATTAACAATTATTACTGGAGGACCAGGAACTGGGAAAACAACAGTGGTTAATGCTATTATTAAAATATATGAAAATTTATTTCAAGATAGTTTAATTCAAATTTGTGCTCCTACAGGACGTGCTTCTAAAAGAATTAGTGAATTAAGTGAACATGAAGCAACAACTATTCATCGATATTTAGGGTGGGATTTAGAAACTAATACTTTTAAATACCATGAAAACAACCAACTTTTTGGGGATTTCTTAATTATAGATGAATTTTCAATGGTGGATTGTCAATTGTTTGATAAATTATTAAAGGCAACTCAAAATTTTAGTAAGATACTTTTAATTGGAGACGATCAACAACTTCCTCCTGTTTCTCCTGGGGATGTTTTACGTGATTTATTAGCACTAGATTTTATTAACAAAGTTAAACTTATCAAGATTCATAGGCAAAGTGAAAATTCAGGAATTATACCTTTGTCTTATGATGTTAGAATAGGAACTTTAAACATTGAAAATTTACACAAAGAGGATGTTTCTTTTATTGAATGCTCATCCATTCAAGTGAAAAATTATATTCTTAATATTGTTCAAAAAGCAGTTGATAAAGGAATGACAGTTCAAGATATTCAAGTTCTTGCTCCAATGTATGATGGAGTTGCTGGTATAAATAATTTAAATGATGTTTTACGTGAATATTTTAATCCTCAAACAAATAATAAGAAAACAATTAGTATTGGTAGAACAATATATCGGGTAGGGGATAAAATTTTGCAATTAAAGAATCAACCAGATGATGATGTTTATAATGGTGATATTGGAATTCTTGAAGATATAATAGATGAAGATGATAAATTACATGCTCAAATAATAGTTAATTTTGATGGAAATTTAGTAAAGTATACATCGTCAAGCTTTGCTAACTTATCTCATGCATATTGTATAAGTGTTCATAAATCCCAAGGAAGTGAATATCGGTTAGTTATAATGCCTATTCTTAAAGAATATTCGATAATGCTAAAAAGAAAATTGATTTATACGGGTATATCAAGAGCAAAAGAAGCTCTAATATTGTTAGGAAGTATAGAATCTTTAAAACAAGGAATTCAAAAAATAGAATATAATAGAAGGAAGACTTCACTTAAAGAAAGAATAAAAGAGTTAATTTTATAAAACCAATATATATTTGAAAAATAAAGTTAATATGATATAATTATTGCGAAATCGTTGAAAAAAAGAGATTACTCATTTATATTTAGAGAGAATTTGGCTGGTGTAAAAATTCAATAAAGAGTAATTGGCCATTTTGGAGAGTGTTGAAAAAACATCGTTAGCGGCGTTAACGCAATTAAGGGCATGATTTTTCATGAACTAGGATGGTACCGCGATATATTCGTTCCTAGATGGAACGTTTTTTTATTTTAAGGAGAAATATTATGAAAAACTTAACAGGTGCACAAATAAGAAGAATGTGGTTAGATTTTTTTAGTAGCAAGGGACATATGATTGAAAAAGGGGCATCATTAGTTCCCCATAATGATCCAACTTTATTGTGGATAAATTCAGGAGTTGCTGCATTAAAGAAATATTTTGATGGGACAGAAAAACCTAAATCAACAAGAATTGTAAATGCTCAAAAATCTATTAGAACAAATGATATAGAAAATGTTGGATATACAGCAAGACATCACACTTTTTTTGAAATGCTTGGTAACTTTTCAATTGGGGATTATTTTAGAAAAGAGGCAATTACTTGGGCTTGGGAATTGCTTACTTCAAATAAATGGTTTGATTTTCCTATTGATAAATTATATATAACTGTTCACCCAAGTGATGATGAATCAAAAAAAATGTGGGTTTCCATGGGGTTGCCTGAAAATCATCTTGTTGAATGTGAACATAATTTTTGGGAAATAGGCGAGGGGCCTTGTGGACCTAATAGCGAAATATTTTTTGATAGAGGAGAAGAGTATGATTCCCAAAAAATAGGAATTAAGCTTCTTGCAGAAGACATGGAAAATGATAGATATATTGAAATTTGGAACATTGTTTTTTCTCAATATAATTCTAAAGAAGGGCTAAAGAGGGAAGAATATCCTGAACTTCCACAAAAAAACATTGATACTGGAGCAGGTCTTGAAAGAATAGCTTGCGTTATGCAAGAAGTTGAAACAAACTTTGATACAGATTTATTTATGCCAATAATTAGGGAAGTTGAGACAATGACAAGTAAAAAATATTTGTCAGAAAACAAAAAATATTATAGAGTTATTGCCGATCATATAAGGACATGTACATTTGCACTAGCAGATGGTGCATTATTTTCTAATGAGGGTAGAGGATATGTTTTAAGAAGAGTTTTAAGAAGAGCTGTAAGATATGGTAAGAAATTAAATATAGAAGGAGCATTTTTGTATAAATTAGTTCCTGTAGTAGTCAAAATAATGGAAGATTATTATGAATATTTAAATGAGAAAATTGATTATATAGAAAAATTAATTAAGATTGAAGAAGAAAAATTTGAGAAAACATTGTCATTAGGTGAACAAATGCTAATGGATTATTTAAAAGTAAATATTAACAATAAAATTATTAATGGTGAAACAGCTTTCAAGTTATATGATACATATGGTTTTCCATACGAATTAACTGTAGAAATTGCTGAAGAAAAAGGTTTTAAAGTCGATAAACAAGGTTTTGCAAAAGAGATGCAAAAACAAAAAGAGCGTGCAAGAAGTGCTCAAGTTATTGCTCAATCAATGAATAGTCAATCTAAAGATTTATTAGAGTTTGATTTAAAGACATCATTTGATTATAATCCAACACCAATTTTAGCAAAAGTAATTGCAATATTTAAAGATGGAGTTAAAATGGCTGAACTAGAAGGAGAAGGAATAATAGTTTTTGATCATACAACATTTTATGCTGAATCTGGTGGTCAAGTTTATGATACAGGCATATTAAGGGCATCATATGGTGATATTGATGTTTTTAATGTTCAAAAGGCTCCAAGAAAACAAACATTGCATTATGTTAATACAAATGGCATAAATGTAAAAATAGGAGACGAATTTGAACTTATTGTTGATATTGAAAGAAGAGCAAAAATTACTAGAAATCACTCAGCAGTTCATCTATTACAAAAGGCTTTACAGATAGTTTTAGGAAAGCATATTGAGCAAGCAGGTTCTTATGTGGATGATGTAAGATTAAGATTTGATTTCACTCATTTTGAAAAAATGTCAACAAAACAAATTGAAGAAGTTGAATTGTTGGTAAACAAAGCAATTGATAAATCCTATGTTGCAGACATTAAATATATGACTCTAGAAGATGCTAAAAAAACAGGAGCTATGGCACTTTTTAGTGAAAAATATGAAGATATTGTTAGAGTAGTTAATTTTGGTGGTTATTCTATAGAATTATGTGGTGGATGTCATGTTAAAAATACTGGAGATATTGGTGTATTTGTTATAGATTTTGAAGAGAGTATATCATCGGGAGTTAGAAGAATACAAGCTACAACGGGTATTAATGCCTATTATTTAATGAAAAATAGAGAACAAATATTAGCAAGCATTACAAATAAATTAGGAGCTTTATCCTATCACGAAGCATTAGATAGATTTTCTTCTCAAATGGGACAAATAAATGATTTAAAGTCACAAATAGAAATTTTGAAATCAAAAATAGCATTATCTAGTATTGATGATATGATTTCTAATTCAAAAGAACAAAATGGAATTAAAATAATAATTGAAGAACTTGAAAATTATGATAAAGAAATGATGTCAAAAATTGTTGATTTAATTAAATCTAAAGTTGATAATTATTTTGTTTATCTAATTAATAAGACTGAAGATAAGGTTTCTTTACTAGCTTGCTCTTCAAAAAAAGCAATTGAAAAGGGTTATAATAGTGGTCAAATTATTAAAGATACTGTCAAAATAATTGGTGGAGGTGGAGGAGGAAGACCCGATATGGCTCAAGCTGGCGGTAAAGATTCCTCGAAAATTGGTGAATTAGTAGTTTATTTAAATAATTATTTAAATAGTTTTTAGAAATGATATAATGTATAATACTTTTGAAAGCGAGGAAGTTATGAGAATTTTAGGATTAGATTTAGGAAGTAGAACTCTTGGAATAGCTGTTTCGGATCCTCTTGCAATAATTGCTCAAGGAGTAGAAAATTTTCGCTTTAAAGATGAAAGTTATGAAGTGGCACTTAGTAAAGTTGGAGATATGTTAGAAAAATATTCTTGTGAAAAAGTAGTTTTAGGATTGCCTCTTCATATGAACGGTGATTTAGGTGAAAAAGCAGAATTAGCAATTAATTTCAAGAAAATGATTGAAAACGAATTTAATGTTAAAGTTTTTCTTATAGATGAGCGCTGGACAACAAAACAAGCAACAAGAAGTTTACTTGAGGCTGATTTATCAAGAAACAAAAGAAAGAGTGTAATTGACAAAATGTCTGCAGTTGTTATATTACAAACATTTCTAGATCAACAAAAAGGAGGAATTAAATAGATGGAAGATAATAAGTTAATAGTTATAGATGAAAAAGGTAATGAAATTGAAATGGAAATATTATTTACCTTTGATGATGATAATAGAAAAAAGAAATATGTAATTTATTTTAATCCTAATGATAAGGAAGAAAATTTATATGCTTCAATATATGATGACGAAGGACATCTATATCCTATTGAGGAAGATGAAGAATGGGATATGGTTGAAGAGGTAATTGGGACATTCATGGATGAAAATTCTAGTGATGAAGAACTTAATGATACTAATGAAATAATTGAGGAACAATAGTGGGTGAAAATATGTCAACAATGATTATTGGAATCGCAGGAGGAAGCGCAAGTGGGAAAACCTCTGCAGCACAAAGGTTGTTTGCTAAAAATAAAGATTTTGGATCAATAGCCATGATACGTCTTGATGATTATTATAAAAAAATTGAAGGCAAAACATATGAGGAAAGATCGAAAATTAATTTTGATCATCCAGATTCGATAGATTTTGATTTATTAAGACAACATCTTTTGGATTTAAAATCTGGTAAATCAATTGAAAAACCAATTTATGATTTTACTATTCATAATAGAAGCGATGAAATAGAAATTGTAAATCCAGTAAATGTTATAATACTGGAGGGAATATTAACCCTTTCAGAGCAATCAATTCGAGAACTATGTGATATAAAGATTTTTGTTGATACAGCTGATGACATCCGTTTTATTAGAAGGTTAAAACGTGATATAAATGAGCGAGGCAGAACTGTTGATTCTGTTATTAAGCAGTATTTAGAAACAGTAAGACCTATGCATATGCAGTTTGTTGAATCTTCAAAAAGATATGCTGATATTATTATTCCAGAAGGAGGACACAATCCAATTGTAATAGATATTATTTCTTCAAAGATATCTAGTATAATGATCGGTTAATGTGTTATAATTTAAAGAAAATTTGAGGTGAAAATTAATGGAATTAGAAAAAGTGTTAATTACTAAAGAAGGTCTTGATAAATTAAATCAAGAATTGAAGAATTTAAAGGAAGTACAAAGAGAAGAAGTAATTGAAGAATTACGTGATGCAAGAGCCCAAGGCGATTTATCTGAAAATGCAGATTATGATGCTGCGAGAAATAGGCAAGCACAAGTTGAAAGTCGTATTCGTGAAATAGAAAACATGATTGCCAATGCTGAGCTTATTGATAATCAAAGTGACAGTAAAAAGAAAATTGTTAGGTTAGGATCTACAATCACAATTTTGGATAAATCTGATAATACAGAATATACTTATACAATTGTAGGGTCAGTTGAGTCGGATCCATTGCAAGGGAAAGTTTCTAATGAGGCACCTTTATCACAGGCGCTAATGAATCATGTAAAAGGTGATAAAGTCACAGTCAGAGTAAAAGATCCATATGAAGTAGTAATATTAAAAATTAATTAACCACATTATGTGGTTTTTTTAATAGGAATTATTAATGATATCATCAATGAAAAAATAAGAGGTGATATTGTTGAAAATAATCTTGGCTGTAGTTTTGTTGACAATAATGTATCTATTTGGAATGAGTAAATTAGATGTTATAAGACTTAGTGATTTGGCATCTTTTTCAAGTAGTAGCGTCGTTTATTCAAGTAAATCAAGCAGTTCTTCGTCCAGTGATTTAATGGTTCAAATTGAGTTAACGGGTTCTATTAAAAAACCAGGTAAATATAAAATAAAAGTAAATTCTTATCTTGAAGAGTTGTTAGAGTTATCTGGGGGAGTAAGTGATAATGCTGATTTTGAATGCTATGATTTAAATTATTTAATAGATGGTAGTGAAACAACTATATACATACCATTTTTAAAAGAAAAAGATGCTCCTAAAGTCTCGATTAATCAAGCCAACATTAGCGATTTAGATGAATTGCCTAAAATTGGTATAGCAACAGCACAAAAAATAATTAATTTTAGAGTTGCTAATGGCGATTTTAAAAAACTCGAAGACTTAATGAAAGTAGATGGTATTGGGAATGCCACTTTTAGTGCTTTGAAAGACTATATTAAATTATGATTTCTAGTTATCTTCTTTTGTATTTGTTAACATATATATGTGGTTTATTATCAAAAAATAGCATTTTGTTTTTTGTAATATTTCTAATTATAATAATACTAGTAATACTAAAATATGATAAAAAACAATTAGCAATAATTGTTTTTTTATTTTTATTGGGTCTATTCATGATGAAACAAGAAAAAGAATATAATCTCAACACTTATAAAGGTTACCTAAAAATTACTGAAAAACATGATAATTATCAGATTGTTGAAGCTGATAGTTATAATTTCATTACATATGATTTTAATGATTATTATCAAGGCGATATTTTTTATGTTGAAGGTGACATTAAAAGACTTGAGGGTAATGCTATACCTCTTATTAGTGACTTTAAAAGTTATATGAAAAGCAAAAATATTTCTAATAATTTAGTAGTAAATTCCTATGTTTATAAAAGAAAATTAAAAAATGGCATTGATAAAAATAAAATAATAAATAAAATTTTATCTAATCATGATGAAGAGACTAAAAAGTTTATAAAAATGATTGTTTTTGGTGATAAAATTGATTCTCAAGAATTATATAATGATTTAAAAAATCTTTCAGTAATTCATCTATTTGTTATATCGGGTTTTCATATAAATGTGCTATTTATTTTTTTGAAAAAACTTGGTAGTAAATATATAAAAAATGATATTTTAATACTATTACTAATTTTCCCATATATCTTTTTGCTAGGATATACTATTCCATCTTTAAGAGCTTATCTAACTATTTGCTTAAGATATATTTCTAAAAGATATTTAAAAAATTATCTTGATAGTTTTTCCATTATTTTTCTTTTAGCTTTCTTTTTTCTTTTTATTAATCCATTAAATATCAAAAATATTTCTTTTATACTAACTTTTTTTGCAAGTTTTAATATTTTATTGATAAATAAGCTTAAATTCAAACTTACTTTTTTGAAACCGATATATTTTTCTAGCTTAACATATCTAGCAATGTTACCAATAATATTATATTTAAATTATGAATTCAATGCATTCGCGATAATTTTAAATATAATATTTTCAAGTGTTATTCCTTTTATTTATTTGATTAGTATATTAGGAATAATTCCATATTTGCAATTTCTTCTTTTACCATTAATACATGGGTTTTATCAAATAATAAATATAGCAAATGAGTATTCTCAAATGTTAATAATGGGAAAGCCAAGTATTAATTTAATGCTAATTTATTATAGTTTATATTATTTTTTTATTAATTATTTTTTAATTGGTCGGAAAAAACTTTCTTTAAAGGTCTTCTTATCTATAATAGTTGCTCTTGTCTTTCAATATTATAAGCCTTACTTCCGTTTTCAAGATGAAGTCAGTTTTATTGATGTTGGACAAGGTGATTGTACCTTAATAAATTATAAAAATAACTTGGGTAATATATTAATAGATACAGGAGGTAGTTCATATTATGATTATGCAACTAAAAGAATAATCCCATATTTAAAAGCAAAAGGGATTAAAAGTCTAGACTATGTCATTATAAGTCATGATGATTTTGATCATAATGGTGCTTTACCAAGTTTATTAACAAATTTTAAAGTAAAAAAAGTTTATAATAGAGAAAATTTTGAAACTATAAAAATTAAAAACGAGAAAATAATTAATATAAATAATAAAGATTATAGTAACAATAATGATAATAGTCTAGTGATTTATTTAAAGGCATGTAAATTGAATTTTTTGTTTACAGGAGATATCTCTTCTATTGTTGAAAAAAATATAATCCAAGAATACCCAACTCTAAAGGTTGATGTTTTAAAAATAAGTCATCATGGTTCAAAAACTTCATCATCAGAAGAGTTTTTAGAAGTTTTAAAACCAATTTTAGCAGTTATTAGCGTTGGTAAAAATAACTTTTATGGACATCCTAGTATAGAAACATTAGCAAGATTAAATAAAATGAATATCAAATATTATAGAACAGATTTGAATGGAACAATAATAATAACAAAAATGAATAATTACATCTTAAAAATAAAAGAAATTTTTATTAATTAATTATTAAATCATGATATAATTTAAAAGGTGATAAAATTGATATACATTATTTATGGTGTTCAAGAACCTATTGTAAAAAAACAAATAAATAATCTCATAAGTAACACTCTTAAGAAAGTTACGGATTTTAATTTAGTTAATTTTGATTTTGAACAATCTTCAATAAAACAAATTATTGATGATGTTTCAACCTATCCTTTTTTTGATGATCAAAAATTAGTTCTTGTCAAGAAAGCGGATTTTTTATTTGACATTAAAAATTTGAAACCATATGTTGATAATGATATTAATCTAAATGATATATCATTATTAGTTAATTATGCTGCTAATCAAAACTCTTTTACAACTTTGGTACTAACTTTTTTAGGAAAAAAGCTTGATACTAAGAACGAAAATGTTAAGAAAATATTAAACTTTTCTAAGATTATTGAAGTAAATGATATTTCTAAGGATGATTGGCCAATTGTAATTAAAAAACTTTTTAACAATAGAAAAATTGATATAACTGAAAAAGCATTATCTTCTTTTATATCAAGAGTCGGAACTGATTTGGTTGATGTTATTAATGAAGTAGATAAAATAGCATTATATTCTGATAAAATAGATGAAAATGTGATAAAAAATTTAGTAGCAGTACCTTTAGAAAAAAGTGAGTTTGGTATAGCAAATTCTTTAATTAATCGCGATAATTCTACGGCATTATCAATATATAGAGATTTAAAAACTCAAAATATCGAGCCTATTTATTTAATATCAATTATGGGATCCCAAATAAGATTTTTATATCAAGTTTCATATTTGAAAAAAATAGGTAAGAATGAAGCGGAAATAGCGGATGAGCTTGGGGCAAAAATTTCTAGAGTGGCTATAAATTTAAGAAAGATGGGGAGTGTAACTTTAGATGACATGCTAAAGACATTAAATGATTTATCACAATTAGATTATAAAATTAAAAGTGGTAAAATAGATAGATTTCAAGGACTAGAATTATTTTTAATAGGAGCATTTAGATAGTGTTTGAGGGTGATAACATGAAAAATAAAAAAATAATACTTATGGGTACACCATCTTTTGCTGCATCAGTTTTTGAAAAAATAATTTTAGATGGCTGGAATGTTGTAGCAATAATATCCCAACCTGATAGACCTATAGGAAGGCATCACGAGCTGAGTAGTACTCCAACAAAAAAAATAGGAGAAAAATACCAAATTCAAGTTTTTCAAGTAGAAAAAATAAAAAATGATTATAGTTTTGTTGAAAATCTTTCTCCCGATTTGATTATAACTTGTGCTTATGGTCAAATAATTCCAGAAGCCATGCTAAAAATTCCAACATATGGATGTATTAATATACATGCATCCTTACTTCCTAAATTAAGAGGAGGAGCACCAATACATCGCAGTATAATAAATGGTTATGATAAAACCGGTATTACCATAATGGAAATGGTATATAAAATGGATGCAGGTAGAATATATAAACAAATGGAAACGCCAATATATGAAAGTGACAACTTAGAAATTTTAAGTTTGCGTTTGCAAGAAATAGCATCTAAGATGATTATTGAGTTTTTACCAGAATATTTTTCGGGTAAATGTATTGGAATTATTCAAAATGAATCTTTAGTTACCTATGGATATAATATAAAAAGAGAAGAAGAAAAAATAAATTGGAACTTAAGTAGCAAAGATGTGTTTAATTTGATAAGAGGATTATCTCCTAATCCAGGAGCTTATTCTATTTTAGATGGTAAAATAGTAAAAATATATAGTTGTGAGATAGTAGTTAATGATGGTAATCAAGAGCCAGGCACAATAATTTCTCTTGAAAAAGGAATTGTTGTTAAAACTTTAGATGGTGCTATAATGATCAATTTAGTGCAATTTGAAGGAAGAAAAAAAATGTCTTCTTTGAGTTATATTAATGGATTAAAAGATAATATTTTAAACAAAAAGTTTGATTTATAAGATGGATTTTTAAGGAGTGAAAAGATGTCAATAGATAAAAGTAAAATAAGAAATTTCTCAATTATTGCTCATATTGATCATGGAAAATCTACATTAGCCGATAGAATATTAGAGCTTACAAATACAGTAGAAAAGCGCGAGATGAAGGCTCAAATATTGGATAATTTAGATTTAGAAAGAGAAAGAGGAATTACAATAAAATTAAATGCTGTTCAAATTGAATATTTTTCTGATAGTAAGGAAAAGTATGTTTTTAATTTGATTGATACCCCTGGGCATGTTGATTTTACCTATGAAGTCTCTCGCTCTTTGGCAGCTTGTGAAGGAGCTTTATTAGTAATTGATGCCACTCAGGGAATAGAAGCTCAAACATTAGCTAATTTATATCTAGCAATTGATAATAATCTTGAGGTAATTCCTGTTATAAATAAAATAGATTTACCATCGGCAAACCCTGATCTAGTTGTTGATGAAATTGAAAATGTTATAGGCCTTCCAGCTTCACATGCTCCAAAAATTTCTGCTAAGACAGGTCTAAATGTAAAAGATGTTCTTGAGGCTGTAATAAAATATATACCAGCCCCAACAGGAAAAGATAATAATCCATTACAGGCACTAATATTTGATTCGTTTTATGATTCTTATAGAGGAGTAATAATTTTTGTGCGTATTAAAGAAGGCTGTTTAAAAGTAAAAGATAAAATTAAACTAATGTCTAATGGTGTAGTCTATGAAGTTCAAGAGTTGGGTATAAGGACTCCTAAAGAAGTGAAAAAAGAATCTTTGCAGGCAGGAGAGGTTGGATGGATAGCGGCAACTATCAAAAACGTGAAAGATATTCATGTTGGAGATACTGTTACGTTACTAGATAATCCAGCATCAAAACCTTTGCCAGGATATAGAAAAATGTTATCAATGGTCTATTGTGGATTATTTCCTGTAGATAATGATAAATATAGTGACTTGAAAGATGCATTAGATAAATTATCTTTAAATGATTCCTCCCTAGTATATGAACCCGAAACATCGCAAGCACTTGGGTTTGGGTTTAGGTGTGGTTTTTTAGGATTATTACATATGGATGTTATACAAGAAAGATTAGAAAGAGAATACAATCTCAATCTTATTTGTACTGCTCCTTCTGTTGTATATCATGTATTTAAAACTAATGGTGAAATGATAAAATTAGATAATCCCTCAAAGCTCCCTGATATTCAAAGCATTGATCGAATTGAAGAACCATATGTTAAAGCTTCAATAATGACTCCAAGTGAATATGTTGGACCACTAATGGAGTTGTGCCAAGAAAAAAGAGGAATTTATAAAGATTTAGTTTATGTAGATAATACTAGAATGATTTTAATTTATGAAATGCCACTTTCGGAGATAATTTATAATTTTTTTGATAAACTTAAATCTTATTCAAAAGGTTATGCCTCTTTAGATTATGAATTAACCGGTTATAAGGAGTCCAACCTTGTAAAACTTGATATATTATTAAATAGTGAACAAGTTGATGCACTTGCTACAATAGTTCATCGGGATTCTGCTTTTAATAGAGGTCAAATATTAGCATCTAAGCTCAAAAAAATAATTCCTAAACAGCAGTTTGAAGTTCCAATTCAAGCGGCAATTGGAGGTAAAGTTATTGCACGAACAAACATTAAAGCTGTTAGGAAAGATGTTTTGGCAAAGTGTTATGGTGGAGATATAACCAGAAAGAAAAAATTATTAGAAAAACAAAAAGAAGGAAAAAAGAGGATGAAATCAATAGGAACTGTTGAGGTTCCTCAAGAAGCGTTCATGGCAGTATTAAGTATGGATGATGATTAAAAAGATGACAAAAACTACTAAAAAAATAATATTAGTAGTTTTTTAGTTGCAAAATATAGATTTCTTTGTGTTTTATTGATATAATCTTTTTGATAGAGGTGATAGTATGCCATCAACAATAGATATTGCACGAAAATTTACTGATATAGAGTATTTATCAAAAAAAGAAATTTCTAATAGAATGGGAGAACAACTTGCTGATTCAATTTGGAGACAAGTTAGTGAATATAGAGAAAAATATAGGTTTCCACTAGAGATTAAAAAGTTTGATAGAATACCTTTTAGTATTGTTTTGACACCTTCTATAATGGGAATAGCTAATTCTACAGAAAGGTTAATGTTTAAATTTTCTAATCTTTTTGAAAAATTAAAATTATTACAATCAATTTCTGATATTAAACCTATAGATAATTTTATTGATGATGTTTTTAAAGAAGATTTATTAATTCTTGCTAATCAAGAAGAAATACAAGTTTCTGATAAAGATATTGAAGTAATGATGGATGTTACTAGTCCTCATTTAAAAAACACTCATGTATATGGTGTTTATAAAACTACAAAATATCTATTAGAAAATCCTTCTTTGAAAATAGATAAACAATTGTTTAGAGAAATAATTACAAGACTATCTAGCAATGATTTACAAGACAATAGTTTTGTTTATAGGAATTTTGATTTAAAAGTGCCAAATACTACTACATTTGAAGGGGCTCAAAACGATAGAATCTCTGAGTTTATGGCTAGTTTTTTTGAGTTTTATGATTCTGATTTTGAAATGTCACCATTTATAATAGCAGCAATAATGTATTTTTATATATTATATATAGAACCATTTGAAAAATATAACGAAGAAATTGCGCTTTTTGTTTATGAAAAAGTACTAGCAGATTCAGGGTATGGTGAGGCAAGTTATTATCTTTCACTTGCTGAATTTATTCTTCAAAGAAAAGATGATTTTTTGCTAATCTTTGATGAAATAAAAAGAAGTGGTGATGTAACATATGGAATCTTGTTATTATGTCAACTAGTTTTTGATTCTATTAGTTGGAGATTAAAAAATCTCCAAAAAATTGAAGAACCAAAACCTATATACTCTGAAGTTGGAGTTGTTGAAAAAATAGTTGAGAGAATTGTAGAAAAAGAAGTTCCAGTATACATTGAAAAAATTGTTGAGGTAGAAAAAGAATCTTCAAATCAAGAAAGTGTCGAAGTAGAAAAAGAAGAAGATAACACAGAAAAAGATGCCGATTATTTCAAACAATTTGAAAATTCTAGTAATTATAATAAAAAAGAAAAAAAACAATTTGACTTTATAGAAGATCCTTTTTTGAAATATAAAGATATAAGTAAAGAAGATAAAGATGAACATATTTTAGATAAAGATGATGATCAAGAAAAAGATTTAGAAGTAAAAGAAGAAATCAAAGAAGATAATAATATAAATTTAAGAAATTTAGAAAATGAGAAAAAGAATAATGAAGAAATTGATAATAATTTGGAAGATAAAATTATTGAAAAAGAAGAACCTATTAAAATAGATGATAAAGAAAAAGATATTACAAAAATGGATACAAACTTAGAAATAGATGTTTCTCAATTAGATGGACTTGATGAAGAAGAATACGCTAAACATCTAGTGGAAATGAATCCTCTTATTAAGTATCATCAGGCATTCTTTTTTGCAACGCATAGAGTTGAAGGACGTTACTATACGATAAGTCAATTCAAGCAATTTGTTGATTGCGCCTATGAAACTGCAAGAACTTCAATGGATTTTTTGGTGGAGATTGGTCTTTATCGTAAAGAACAATTGAAAAATAAATTTGTTTATACTCCAAATATAAATAAGAAAGAAGGTTAATATATGGATTTAGGTACAACTCTTGTTATCATAGGTATTGCATTAGTCTTATTGGGTGTTTCTTTATTTTTGAGAAAAAAGATTAATAAGGAAGAAATAAAAAACAGTAAAAAATCAGCAAAAAAACTTTCCCCTGAAGAAATTGCCAAAGAGGAAGTAGAAAGCATGATTATAGTTGAAAAAAAGCCTAAAGATTTTGATGAGAAAAAGGAAGTTGGCGACGATTAATATGTTAAACAAGGTAGATGCCTTGTATGTTCATGTTCCATTTTGTTCAAATATTTGTAACTACTGTAATTTTACAAAATTTCTTTATCAAGAAGATATCGTTAATAGTTATTTAATATCTTTAGAAAAAGAATTGTCTTTTTATGATAAAAATAAATATTCTACTATATATATTGGAGGTGGAACTCCAACATCACTTAATTTTTTTCAGTTAAATAAATTGCTAGAAATCATAAATAAATTTAAAAACAATAATGAAGATTTTGAATTTACTATGGAAACTAATCCTGAAAATTTAACTTTTGAAAAAATAAGTTTATTAAAAAAACATGGTGTAAATCGTATTTCTATCGGGGTACAGACTTCAAATGATAAAATGCTTAAGATACTTAATCGTTGTCATAAAACGATTGATGTCATACATGGAATTGAGAGATTAAAAAAAGTTGGAATAAACAATATCTCAATTGATATAATGTTTGGTTTACCACATCAAAAAAAAGAAGATCTTTTGAAAGATTTAGATTTTTTTTTAAAACTTGATATTCCTCACATATCTTTTTATCCATTAGTTGTAGAAGATAATACTATTTTCAAAATAAATAAAGTTAAAGCATTAAGTGATGAAAAAATTTATGAAATGTATAATTTGATAAATAAAAAATTAAGTAATAATGGATATTATAGATATGAAGTAAGTAATTTTTGTAAAAAAGGTATGGAATCTAAGCATAATATGAAATATTGGAATGATGATTATTATGTTGGAATTGGACCAGGAGCTCATGGATATGTAGATGGTGTTAGATATGCTAATTCTTCTTCAATAACAAATTACATTAAAGGAGAATTCATTAAAGAAGAAAAATTAATTAGTAAAAATGAACAAGAGTTTGAATATATTATGTTGCGTCTTCGCTTAAAAGAAGGTATTATTTTAAAAGATTACCTTAGTAAATTTGGTATCGATTTTTGTGATAAATACTCAAGTGAAATTGAAAAATTAAAAAAAGATGGATATTTAGAAGAAAGTCTGGAGTCAATATATGTTAGTGAAAAAGGAATATATCTACTGAATCATATCATTGCTACCTTAACCATGAATTTAAATTATTAATATGTTATATTATTAAAGAGGTGATAGAATTGAAGGCTAATTTTGAAAAAAGATTTCTTGCATATTTTACAGATGTACTTTTTGCACTAATTCTTTCTTTAATTGCTATATATGTTTTGAAAATAAAACTACCATTTTTAGATTATTTTCTTTACTTTTTTACTACCCCTCAAATTTATACTGTTATATCTTATTTCGTTTACATATTAATATGTTTTTTGCTTTTTAAAGGAGTTTCAATTGGGGGAATTATTTTTAATGTAAAAGTAGTATCCAAAGATGATTCGAAAATGAGTTTTGGTCAAGTAATTATGAGAAGTTTACTACAATCTCTTTTCCCACTTGCCTTGTTTAATATTGCATATATGTTGCTTTATAGAACCCAAATTTCCGTTTTTGATGCTTGTACAAATTCTAAAACCATGAAAATAAGAGATAATGATTAAAACTATCATCTGATAGTTTTTTTAATATTTAAAAAAATTAGCACTTTGCTATTGACAGTGCTAAGATAGTGTGTATAATAATATTAGCATTCAAAAAAGTGGAGTGCTAGATTAGGTGGTTGAGTTATGCAAGAATTGAATAGAAAACAGCGAATATTGAAGCTAATTGTTGAAGAATTTGTAAAAACTGCAGAGCCTGTTGGATCACATTCTTTGCTTGACAAATATGATCTCCCATATTCTAGTGCTACTATTAGAAGTGAAATGGCAGAGTTAGAAAATCTTGGATATCTTGAAAAGACTCATACCTCTAGTGGACGTGTTCCTAGTCCTATGGGCTATCGTTATTATGTAGATTCTTTAAGAGATAAAAAGTGCATAGATGATGACACTAAAGAGAAGATTCAAGCTCTTTTTTCTCAAAAAGATATTCAGATTAATGAAGTCATAAAGCATGGGTGTGAAATTATTTCCCAAATGACTAATCTTACATCGGTTATGCTAGGACCAGATTCAAATGAAGAATGTCTTTCAAAGGTGCAATTAATGCCACTTACATCTACAAGTGTAGTTGCCTTGTTTGTTACTGATAGAGGTCATGTTGAACACAAGATATTTAGTATTCCAAACTCTATTGCTATGAATGATTTAGAAAATTGTGTTGAAATATTAAATGATAGAATAAGTGGGACCAAGATAAGTCAAGTAATTGATAAGGTCAATTCAATTAAGCCTATTTTAGCAGATGCTGTTAAACAACATGAAGTTATATTTAAAGCATTTTTAGAAGCATTTTTAAAGTTTACAGCTGAGAGAGTTTCAGTATTTGGAAGAGCAAATATTTTAGAACAACCAGAATTTACTAGTAATCTTAATAAATTAAGAAAATTAGTTAATTTATTAGAAAATCAGGATGTTTGGCGTCAATTCGATTCAAATGATGACATATGTGTCATGATTGGGGATGAGAATACAATTGCTGAAATAGATGATTTATCTGTAGTTAGTGCAAATATTCATTTTGATAACAATAACAACGGGAAAATTGCTCTTATCGGGCCAACTCGTATGGATTATTCAAAAGTTATTGGAGCACTTGAATATTTACAAGAAGCTATTGACGAATATTTTAAAGAAAGTGAGGATGATAAGGATGAGTAAAAACAAGAAAAAAGATTGTAATGATGAAAAAGAAAAAAAAGAAAATATTACTAATGAAGAATGCGAGGTAGAACCGCAGTATGTACCAAAAGATGATTATGATAAAATGCAAGAGCAATTTAATAAGGCATTGAATACTGCTGCATATTATGAAAATCAAGGTAAGTATTATAAGAGTGAATATGAAAAATCAATTAAGTATCGTTCTCAGTCAATAGTTGAAGAGTTATTGAGGGTTCTTGATGGATTTCAATTAGCATTCAAAATGGATGCTCCAAATCAAGAAGCAATAAACTATAGAACTGGATTTGAATTTGTTTATAAATTGTTATTAGATTCATTAGAAAATGAAGGAGTTATACAAATAGTTCCTAAAGTTGGAGAAGAGTATGATTCTAAAATTCATCATGCAGTAGAAATTATAGATACACAAGATGATAGTAAAAACAATACTGTGACTGAAGTTTTGTTAAATGGATATATGCTCAAAGATCGTTTAATAAGACCAGCTACTGTTAAAGTTTTTTTGAAAAAAGAAGAAGAAAAAGCAGAAATTGCAGAAAATACAGAATCACATACAAGTGATGAAATGAAAAATTAAGGGGGAATTTTTATGGCAAAAGAAGTAATTATTGGCATTGACTTAGGTACTACTAATTCTGTAGTATCGTATATTCAACCAGATGGAAGTTGGAAAGTAATTCCAAATCCAGAAGGGAAAAATACAACATCATCAGTTGTTGCTTTTAAATCAAATGGTGAAGAAATAGTTGGTGATGCAGCAAAAAGGCAAATGATAACTAATCCAGATACGGTTAGTTCAATTAAAAGAAAAATGGGAACAAGTGAGAAAGTACATGTTAATTGTGTTAACAAAGACTTTACTCCTCAAGAAATTTCAGCAAAAATAATTCAATATATGAAGAAATATGCTGAAGAACATTTAGGACATAAAGTTGAAAAAGCAGTTATTACTGTTCCTGCATATTTTAATGATGCTCAACGCCAAGCAACAAAGGACGCTGGTACAATTGCAGGGTTAGATGTAGTTAGAATTATTAATGAACCAACAGCCGCAGCATTGGCATATGGTATGGAACATAAAAAAGATGGTAGAATTCTAGTTTTTGATTTGGGCGGAGGGACTTTTGATGTTTCTGTCTTGGAAATTGGAGATGGAACATTTGAAGTAATATCTACTGCTGGAGATAACAAATTAGGCGGAGATGACTGGGATGAAGTTGTAATGAATTGGATTTTGTCGGAAGTCAAAACTCAATTTAGTGTTGATTTAAGCAAAGATAAGATGGCAATGCAAAGATTGCGTGATGCTGCAGAAAAAGCAAAGATTGAATTATCAGCAAGTTTACAAACAACAATCATGTTACCATTTTTGTCAATGAGTTCTAGTGGGCCAATCAATTATGAAGGTATTTTAACAAGAGCAAAATTCCAAGAATTAACAAGAAAATTATTGGAAAGATGTGAAACTCCTGTTACTAGAGCTTTAAGTGATGCAAAATTGTCAGCAAGTGATATTGATGAAGTACTATTGGTTGGTGGGTCAACAAGAATGCCAGCAGTAGTTGAATTAGTAAAAAAGATGTTAAATAAGGGACCAAATAAATCAATAAATCCTGATGAAGCCGTTTCTATTGGTGCTGCAATTCAGGGTGGAGTTATTGCTGGAGATGTAAAAGATGTCTTATTACTTGATGTCACTCCTTTATCATTAGGAATTGAGACATTGGGTGGAGTTATGACAATTTTAATTCCTCGTAATACAACTATACCTACAACAAAATCTCAAGTATTTTCTACAGCGGAAGATAATCAACCAGCTGTTGATATTGTAGTTTTCCAAGGTGAAAGACCTATGGCAAGAGATAATAAATTGTTGGGTAATTTTAAACTTGATGGTATTAAGCCAGCAAGAAGAGGAATGCCTCGTATCGAAGTAACTTTTAATATTGATGTTAATGGCATTGTTAATGTTAAAGCAAAAGATTTGGATACAAATAAAGAGCAATCTATTACTATATCAGGTTCAAGTGGATTAAATAAAGATGAAATTGAAAAGATGGTAAAAGAAGCAGAAGAAAATAGAGAAAAAGATGAAAAAAGAAGAGAAGAAGTAGAACTTAAAAACAAGGCAGAACAATTCATTTTATCAATTGATCGCTCATTAGAAGAGGGTGGATCAAAAGTAGATGAAAAGCAAAAAGAGGAAGCATTGAAAATTAAAGATGAATTAAAAAAAGCAATGGATACTAATGATATGGAAACTTTAAGAAATAAAATAAGTGAATTAGAAAAAGTTGCTTCAATGATGCAACAATATCAAAATTCACAATCAACACCTAACAATGACACAACCCCAGATAATTCTGAAGGTAGTTCAGATTCTTCATCTCAACAAGATCAAGATGTCGTGGATGCTGATTTTAAAGAGAAACACTAATAATATGGGGGAATTTCCCCCATATTATGATTATTTTAGAAAGGCGGGTTAAATTTTATGGCACAAAAAAGAGATTTTTATGATGTTTTAGAGATAAGCAAAAATGCCACCCAAGACGAAATAAAAAAGGCGTATAGAAAACTCGCCAAGAAATATCATCCAGATATCAACAAAGATCCTGGAGCTGAAGATAAATTTAAAGAGATACAAGAAGCATATGATATACTTTCAGATGAAAATAAAAAGCAATTATATGATCAATATGGACATGCAGGAGTAGATCCACAAGCAGCTGGAGCACAAGGAAGTGGTTTTGGTGGCTTTGGTGGTTTTGGAGGCTTTGGACAAGATTTTGGCGGTGTAGATTTAGGAGACATATTTAATTCTTTTTTTGGTGGAGGAGCTACAAGAAGTTCTTCTTCAAGAAGAACAGGTCCATCTAAAGGATCAGATAAGTTTATGCAACTTAGAATTGATTTTATGGACTCTGTTTTAGGTAAAAATACAGAGATAACAATTAATTTAGATACTGTTTGTCCTCATTGTCATGGAAGTGGCGCGGAAAATCCTAGTGATGTTGTTAAATGTTCAAGATGTAATGGTACAGGAACTGTCAATGCAACTCAAAATACACCTTTTGGATCAATTAGAACACAAACAACTTGTCCAGAGTGTCATGGGTCGGGAAAAACAATAAAACATAAATGTTCTGAATGTGGTGGACAAGGTTTTGTTAGAAAAAGAACTAAGGTAGATGTAAAAATACCTGCTGGTATTGCTAGTGGTCAGCAATTGAGAATTGCTGGCAAAGGTGAAAGAGGTTCAAATGGAGGTCCAAATGGAGATTTATATATTGAAATTATTGTAAATCCTCATTCAGTATTTAAAAGAGATGGTCGAAATATTCATATTGAAGTACCAATATCTTTTACTGATGCTGCACTTGGTTGTAAGATAGATGTTCCAACAGTTTATGGTGATGTTGAGTTAAAAGTTCCGGAAGGTATTCAAGATAGCCAAATTTTAAGAATTAAAGGCAAAGGATTTAAAGATATTAGAAGTTCAGATTATGGTGATCAATATGTTCACATTCAAATAAAGACACCTTCTAAATTATCTAAAGAAGAAAAAGAATTATATGAAAGACTAAGAGATATAGAAAAAAAAGGTTCAGAATCTATTTTTGATAAATTTAAAAAAGCATTTAGAAAATAATAGTGTTACAATGTAACACTTTTATAAAAAAAATATTAATTAGCACTTTTGGTTAGTGAGTGCTGAAAGGGGTTGATATTATGAATCAAAATAATTATACTCAAAAAGTTCAAGAGGCTTTAGTTGGTGCTGTTAACCTAGCATCAAGCAATAAAAATGCCGAAATAGATGTTGTTCATCTATTTAGTGGCTTGTTAAATGATGATGATAACATCTTAAGTTTATTATTGAAAAAAATTAATATAAACAAGGAAGAAATTATTTCATTTACTAATGATTATATAGCAAAAATATTTAAGATAAGTGGTAATGCTGAGCCAAGTATAAGTCGAGATTTAAACATTTTAATTGCAAATTCACAAGAAATAATGAAAGAAATGGGCGATGGATATGTAAGTGTCGAACATTTAATTTTGGCTTTGTTTAATTCTTCAAATACTTACGCTCGAGAATTAATTAAAAAATATAGTCTTAAAAGAGAAAAAATAATAAAAATTATCGAAGAAATTAGAGCTGGTAATAATGTTGAGACAGATAATCCTGAAAATAATTATGAGGTACTCAAAAAATATGGTCGTGACTTAGTAGAAGAGGTAAAACTTGGTAAAATAGATCCAGTAATTGGTAGAGATGATGAGATAAGAAGGGTAATCCAAATCCTTTCTAGAAAAACAAAAAATAATCCAATATTAATAGGTGAGCCTGGCGTTGGTAAAACAGCTATTGTTGAAGGGTTAGCTTGGAGAATATTTAAAAATGATGTACCCATTTCTTTAAAAAATAAAATAATATTTGAACTAGATGTGGCATCACTTATTGCTGGAGCAAAATATCGAGGGGAATTTGAAGAAAGATTAAAGGCTGTTTTAAAAGAAGTACAGAAATCTAATGGTAAAATTATTTTGTTTATTGATGAAATACATACTCTAGTTGGAGCCGGAAGAACTGAAGGCGCAATGGATGCTTCAAATATATTAAAACCAATGCTTGCTAGGGGAGAATTGCATTGTGTAGGAGCAACTACTTTAGAAGAACATAGAAAATATATTGAAAAAGACCCTGCACTAGAAAGAAGAATGCAAAAAGTATATGTAAGTGAACCAACTTTGGAAGATACGATATCTATATTAAGAGGACTAAAAGAGCGTTTTGAAATTCATCATGGTGTAAAAATTCAAGATAATGCTTTAGTAGCAGCAGCAACTTTAGCAAAAAGATATATAACAGATAGGTTTTTGCCCGATAAAGCAATAGATTTAGTGGATGAGGCATGTGCATCAATTCGTATGGAAATTGATTCTATGCCAGTAGAATTGGATGAAATAACTAGAAAAATTATGCAATTAGATATTGAGATGGCTTCGTTGAAAAAGGAAAATGATGATACATCAATAAAAAGATTGAATGATATTAAAAAAGAAAAAGAAGTTTTAGATTCTAAAAGAAATGAGTTACAAGTTAAATGGGAGATTGAAAAACAAGATTTACAAGAATCCAAAGATTTAAAATCTCAACTAGATAAAGCAAAATTAGATTTGGAAAAAGCACAAAATAACGCTAATTATGAACTTGCTGCTAAACTTCAATATCAAGATATACCTAATTTAACAAAGAAAATAAAAGATTATGAGCAAAAAACTAGTGATGACCGCTTGCTAAATGAGGTTGTAACGGAAGATGAAATTTCAAAAATAGTTTCTAAATGGACTAGAATACCTGTTTCAAAAATGTTAGAAGCAGAAAGTGAAAAATATTCTACTTTAGCACTAAGATTAAAAGAAAGAGTCATAGGTCAAGATGAAGCTGTTGACTTAGTCTCTGATGCTATTATTAGGGCTAGAGCGGGTATAAACGATGAGGATAGACCTCTTGGGTCATTTATATTTCTTGGACCAACAGGAGTTGGGAAAACAGAAATTGCAAGAGCTTTAGCTGATCAATTATTTGATTCAGAAGATAATCTTATAAGAATAGATATGTCTGAATATATGGAAAAATTTAGCGTATCTAGACTTCTTGGAGCTCCTCCAGGATATGTTGGATATGAAGAAGGTGGACAATTAAGTGAGGCTGTTAGAAGAAACCCATATTCTATTATATTATTAGATGAGATTGAAAAGGCTCATCCTGATGTTTTCAATATATTATTGCAAATTTTAGATGATGGAAGAGTAACGGATTCAAAAGGAACACTAATTGATTTTAAAAATACTATAATTATTATGACGTCAAACATTGGTTCATCATACCTATTAGAAGGCAACAATCCTGAAAATAAAGATATGGTTATGAAAGAATTGCAAAATAAATTTAAACCAGAGTTTTTGAATAGAGTTGATGAGATAGTCATGTTTAATTCATTAGATGATAAAGTAATGATAAAAATAGTTCATAAATTTATAAATGAGCTAAAGCAAAGATTAGTAAATCTTGGATATAATATGAATATTACTGATAATGCTATTGTATACATAAAAAATATAGGATACGATAGAATATATGGTGCTAGACCATTGAAAAGAGTAATTCAAAAACAGGTTGAAACTCCTATTGCAAAAGCGATATTAAACAAAACTTTAAATAAGAGTTTTACTATTGATGTAAATGCTACAAATTCTATAATTATAAAATAAAGTCCAATGGACTTTATTTTTTATTTATAAAAAAGTTTATTTAACGAACAATATGTTTTATAATTAAGTTAGTTTTCCCTGTTTGGAGGATAGTATTCATGTTAAATAATAGATATATAAGAAATATTGGTACATTTACTCAAGATGAACAAATGGCTTTATTTGATAAAAAAGTCTTAGTTGTTGGTTGTGGAGGGTTAGGTGGATTTGTAATAGAATCACTGGCAAGAATAGGTATAAAGGATATTTCTATAATTGATGGTGGAATTTTTGTCGATAATAATTTGAATAGACAAATCCTATCAATTGAAAAAAATATTGGCAATTCTAAAGTTTTAGAAGCTCAAAAAAGGATTCGTGAAATTGATTCAACAATAAGTGTTTCTGCATATAATAGTTATTTTGATGAAAGTTATCAAAATTTTATGTTTAATGAATTTGATATAGTAATTGAGTGTATTGATGATATAAAATTACGTATTTTATTAGAAAAATACTGCATAGTAAATAAAGTTCCTTTGATACATGGAGCAATAGATGGCGAACAAGGACAAGTGGCTTGTATAGATAAAAAGCCCCTTTTGGAGATATTATATAAAGATTTTGATGGGAAAAGAGTTAACTCAACGCCATTTTATACAATTGCTGCAATAGGAGCAATGCAGATATCTTTGGCAGTAAAAAGGCTTTTAAACAAGGCAGTTAAAACAAGAGGATTTTATTATTGTGATTTAAAAAACTTTAATATGCAATATATGCCAATAGATGATTAGGGGTGTTTTTTATGGCTGTATATGTCAATGAGTTAGCAAAAGAGTTTCATTTACAAAGTTCTCTAACAAGTTATATTTTTAAGGTGCATGAATCTGGTCATCTTATTCAACTTTACTATGGTGATAGGTTAGATAACTGCCAAGATTTTTCTTTTCTTTATAAAAATTATTCTTGTGAAACAGGCAGTACAGTAATGTATAAAAAGGATTCTAATTATTCAATGGCACATCATTTATATGAATACCCTTTTTATGGTAAAGGGGATTTTAGAGAGCCAGCATTAGATATTTTATTTACTGATGGTAGCAAAATTTTTGACTTAAAGTACGATTCATATGAAATATTAGATAAGAAATATGAAATAGTAGGATTGCCATATTCAATTGGTAATAATATGCAATCATTGATTATAAAGTTAGTTGATAATAAGGCAAAAATTTCTGTGTTTTTAAATTATGCTATATTTGAAGAGGCAAATGTAATAACACGCAGTGTAAAAATTGTAAATAATAATGATAATAAAATAATTTTAAATAAAATAATGAGTCTGAATTTAGATATTATAGATGGCGAGTTTAATGCGGTAACTCTAGATGGTGCTTGGATTAGGGAAAGACACATTAGTGAACATCAAATTGATAATGGTGTCTTTTATATAGATTCAAAAAAAGGCGTTAGTAGTTCTGATCATAATCCATTTATATGTTTAAAGGAATTAAATGCCTCTGAAAATAATGGTAGATGCTATGGTTTTTCTATAATTTATAGCGGTAATCATAGATTTAATGTAGAAAAGAATCCATACGATATTATTAGAGTTCAGTGTGGAATAAATCCTTTTGATTTTAAATGGACATTAAATGGAAATGATTCTTTTGAAACGCCAGAGGCAGTAATGACATTTTCTAGCATGGGGTTAAATCAGATGAGCCAAAATTTTCATAATTTTATTAATAATAATGTAGTAAGAGGTCCATATAAATTTAGTGATAGGCCAATTCTTATAAATAATTGGGAAGCTACATATTTTGATTTCAACACAATTAAACTTTTAAATATCGCTAAGGAAGCAAAAAAATTGGGTATTGAGTTATTCGTTTTAGATGATGGTTGGTTTGGTCATCGTAATGATGATAAAAGTTCCTTGGGAGATTGGTATCCTAATTTGAAAAAAATTCGTGGTGGAATAAAGAGAATATCTAAACAAATTAATCAAATAGGTCTCAAGTTTGGAATTTGGGTTGAACCAGAAATGATTTCTTTTGATAGTGATCTTTATAAGAATCATCCTGAGTGGATGATAAAACATCCAAATCATGATATTTCTATTGCAAGAAATCAGGCAGTTTTAGATCTAGCAAATCCTAATGTAATTGAATATTTATTTACTTCGCTAGAAAAATTATTTAGTGAGTCAAACATTGAATATGTAAAATGGGACATGAATAGGAATTTTTCAGATATATATTCTAACTATCTAGCAGTAGATCAACAGGAAAGTTATGTTCATCGCTATTATTTAGGATTATATTCACTATTAGAGAAATTAACTAGTCGTTTTCCAAACATTTTGTTTGAATCTTGTGCTAGTGGTGGAAATCGTTTTGATATGGGAATGCTTGTTTATATGCAACAAATATGGTGTAGTGATAATAACGATCCATATGAACGTCAACTAATTCAATATGGAACTTCTTTATTGTATCCACCATCAACCATGGGAGCTCATGTGGCCACAAATGTTAATCACCAAATATTTAGAAAAACATCTATAGAATCAAGATTTAATGTAGCTGCCTTCGGGTTATTAGGATATGAATTAGATTTAACTAGTCTATCAAAATTTGAAAAAGAATGTATTAAAAATCAAATAAAATTTTATAAGAAAAATAGGGAGCTTTTTCAATATGGAAAGTTTTATAGAATAGACAATCCATTTAAAGGAAATAAATGTTCATGGATGGTAGTTTCTAGTGATAAAAAAGAGGCATTATATGGGAATTATTTAGGATTAGTAAAACCAAATCCTAAAATAGATAAACTTTTTGTTACTGGTTTAAATGATAAATATCATTACAATATTACTACACGTACTCAATATACTAATATCAAAACTTTTGGAACTATGATTAATCACATTTCTCCAATTAAAATAAAAGAAGACCATTTAATTCAAAATTTTTTAGATAAGTTTTATATGTTCAAATTGGAAACCGAGTTTATTAATATGAATGGTGATCAATTAATGAAATGTGGTTTTTTCCCAAAACATCAATTCACAGGTACTGGGTACAATAAAGATGTTAGAATAATGGGAGATTTTGGTTCGAGAATTTATAAGATATCTGCAAAGGAGGAATAATTTAAGATGTTAGAACGCTTTAATTTGAATTATGGCTGGCAGTTTTTAAATTATTTTAATGATGAATTTTCTTATTCGCAAAACTTGAAAAATTCATCAATTGTTGATTTACCACATACATGTAAAATTATTCCATATAATAATTTTGATGAGAAATCTCTTTTATTTGTTTCAACATATTTAAAAAATATATATATTAGTGATAGACTTAAAAAAAATCAGATTTTTTTAACTTTTGAAGGGGTAATGAGCACGTGTGAAATCTATGTAAATGGTAATTTTGCGGGTAGTCATTTTGGCGGGTATACAGGATTTTCAATTGATATTACACCTTATGTTCTTTTTAACTCTAACAATACTTTTGTGATAAAAGTTGATTCTAATGAAAATAAAGATGTTCCCCCTTTTGGTGGCGTAATAGATTATTTATGTTATGGCGGAATATATAGAGAGGTATATATGGATGTATATGGTGAAAATCATTTGAAGTACGTATTAATATCTTCTCAAAATAAGCAAATAGAGATTAATTATATTTTTCAGCAAGAAAGCAAAAATATCGCAATTGATGGCGAAATAATTGATGGAAATGGAGAAGTTGTTTCTACATTTTCTTTTAATGGCAATATTGTTGATAATGAATTAAAATATGTTCATGATTTTGCAAATGCACACCTATGGTCAATAAGTGATCCATACTTATATAGATTAAAAACTAAATTTTATGTAAATAATAATCTTGTTGATGAAAAAGAAGATGTTTTTGGAATAAGAAATATAAAATTAGATAACAGGAATATTTACATAAATGATGAAAAAATTCATTTACTAGGATTAAATAGACATCAAAGTTATCCATATGTTGGTTATGCTATGCCAAAATCGCAGCAATATCTTGATGCTGAAATTTTAAAAAAGAAATTAAATTGTAACATTGTAAGATCAAGTCACTATCCTCAAAGTAGACATTTTTATGATAGATGTGATCAACTAGGGTTATTGGTGTTGATAGAAGTGCCAGGATGGCAATATATCGGTAATGAGAAATGGCAAAAAAATTTACTAGATACAACAAAAGAGATGCTTTTCCAAAATTTTAATCATCCTTCAATAATCATTTGGGGAACGAGGGTTAATGAATCTTCAGATAACCACCAACTTTATACAAAAACAAATGCCATTGTGAAAAAATATGATAAGTATCGTCCAACAGGAGGAGTTCGTAACTTTCCAAATAGCGATTTTTTAGAAGATATATACACATATAATGATTTTGTTCATTCTGGTAATAATCAAGGAATAAGTAAGCCAAGTAAAATCTATAAAAAGAGCGTTCCTATTTTAATTACTGAACATAACGGACACATGTATCCTGTAAAGAAAAATGATAATATATTGATTAGGATAAATCATTCACTTAGACACGCAAAAGTGATTAATGATTCTTATAAATATAAAGGAATTATTGGGGCGATTGGTTGGTGTATGTTTGATTATAATACCCATTTTCAATTTGGAAGCGGAGATCGTATTTGCTACCATGGAGTCTTAGATATGTATAGATTACCAAAAGAAGCATCTTATGTTTACGCTAGTCAGCAAGACAAAGTTCCATATCTTGAGGTTGCCTCAAATTTTTCTCCTGGAGATATACCTAAAATGATATATGATAAAATTGTAGTGTATAGCAATGTTGATTACCTTAAATTATATAAAAAAGATTGTTATATAGGGAAATTTTATAAAAGTTCAGATTTTTCTAAAATGAAAAACCCTCCTATTATTATAAAAGATACAGTTGGAGAAATCATGGAAAAAAATGAAAAATTTTCCCATCGTGATTCTAATAAAATCAAAAATATTATGTATAAAATTGTTGATGGAGGCACAACAAATTTATCTATTTTTGACAAATTGAGTATGTTTTTTATTATGAAGAAATATAATTTAAATATTAAAGATGGCGAAAGATTGTTCAATGATTATTTCTCTACTCTTAACTTAGAAAATGAATATTATACTTTCGTTGGTTATAAAAATAATACAAAAGTTATTGAAAAAAAATATGGTGTTTCAAACAATTTTTTGTATAGAAGTGAAATTGATCACGATTTACTTATTGAAGATGAAACTTATGATGTATCAAAAATAGATATATATAAAGTTAATGAATATGGAATGCATTGTGATTATGCAAGTGATGTAATTTATATAGAAGTCTCTGGACCAATAGAAATAGTAGGACCAAGTAAATTGTCATTAATTGGTGGCTCAATTTCTACTTATATTAAAAGTATTTCAAAATCGGGAGCTGCCGAAATTAATATTTACAGTAATGGTAGCTTAATTTCAAATATTAAATTAAGAGTTCTTAAAAAGGATATAAAATAAAATGAAAGGAAAAATTATTAATATTTTTAAAAATGTGTTTAATTGTGAACCTCAGTTAGTAGCTTTTTCTCCAGGTAGAATTAATCTTATGGGAGAACATTTGGACTACAACGGCGGGAGTGTTTTGCCTTGTTCTATTTCTTTAGGTATTTATGGTGCAATTTCATTAAGCTCTAGTAATAAAATTAATTTGTATTCATCTAATGTTAAAGAGGGTATCTTAAAATATGATATAGATAGACCTTTAGAGTTGCAAAAAAACAAAAAATGGAGTGATTATATTGCTGGTATTATATGGATTCTTAAAAAGGAAAAGTTTATTAGTTTAGAAAAAGGATTTAATATGGTAATTTTTGGTGATTTACCAAATTCATCTGGATTATCTAGTTCAGCTGCTCTTGAAACCTTAGCAATATTTTTGATTAATGAGTTATACCATTTAAAATTGTCGAAAATTGATTTAGCGATATTAGCAAAAAAATGCGAAAATGACTTTATTGGTGTGAAGTGTGGCATAATGGATCAATTTTCAGTGGTTTTTGGTAAGAGTAACAAAGCAATTTATCTTAATAGTCAAAATATTAATGATTTTAGATATGTTTCTCTTGAAAATAATGATTATTCTTTCTTAATTGTTAACAGTAACCTGAAAAGAAATCTTGCTTCTTCAAAGTATAATCAAAGGTATCAAGAGTGCCAAGAAATTTTAAAAATAATTAATGAAAAAAATGGTAGTGATTATTTATATATATGCAATTTTCCATTAGAAAATAAAAATTATTATTTATCTCAAATTGACTCTGAATTATTAAAAAATAGGTTTAAGCACATAATAGAAGAAAATGAAAGGACAAAGAATTCAGCATATTATCTTGAAAACAATGATTTTTTATCTTTTGGGGAAATAATGTATGAATCTCACGAATCTTTAAAAAAATTTTATGAAGTCTCTTGTGCTGAATTAGATGAAATTGTTGAAATTGCATATAGAAACGATGCTATTGGAGCAAGAATGACTGGAGCGGGCTTTGGTGGGTGTGTTATAATCTTAGCAAAGATTAGCAATATAAAAAAATTGAAAGAAAAGATTAAAGAACTCTTTTTCAAAAAATTCAATTTTTATCCATCAATGTATATTGTAAATATTGCTGATGGGACACATTTGTTATAGAAAGAAGGAAGATTATGAATATATTAGTTGTAGGTGGAGCGGGTTATATAGGATCACACTGTGTAAAAAGATTAGCTGATGAGAAATATAATGTATATGTAATAGATAATTTAAGCAAAGGGCATATTCAAGCAGTAGATAAAAGGGCAAAGTTTTTTCGTGGTGATTTATGTGACAGTAGATTTTTGAATGAATTTTTCAAATTGAATAAGATTGATGCAGTATTGCATTTTGCTGCAATGTCACTGGTTGGCGAAAGTGTTGAAAAGCCTTTAGATTATTTTTGTAATAATGTTTTAGGAATGCAATTTCTTCTAAATAATATGGTTAAATATGGAGTTAAGAAAATTATTTTTTCTTCATCAGCAGCAGTTTATGGCGAGCCTAAAAATATCCCTATAACTGAAGAAAATGAAACAAATCCTACAAGCCCATATGGAGAAAGCAAATTGATGATGGAAAAAATAATGAAATGGACAGATAGAGCATATGGTGTTAAATATGTGGCTTTGCGCTATTTTAATGTTGCTGGTGCTGATAAAAGTGGTACTATTGGTGAGGTTCATATTCCCGAGACACATTTGATACCTAAAATATTGGAAGTATGCTTGAAAAAAGAAGAATTTTTAACAATATATGGAAATGATTATGATACTGTAGATGGAACTTGCATACGTGATTATATACATATTGATGATTTAATTGATGCTCATATTTTAGCATTAAAGCATTTAATAAATGGTGGAGATTCTAAAATATATAATCTTGGTTCAGAAAGTGGTTTTTCTGTAAAAGAAATATTAGAGGCTGCAATTCATGTAACTGGAATAGATATTCCTTATAAGATAGGATTGAGAAGAGCTGGTGATCCTAGTATATTGATTGCATCTAGCAATAAAATAAAAAAGGAACTTAACTGGAGTCCAAAGATGACGAAAGTAGAGGATTGCATAGAAAGTGCTTGGAAATTTCATAAAATGCATAAGCAGGGATATTAATGAATGATATAAGTGAGAACATAATAAATCTAGTCTCATATTTATATAATAAAAAGATTATAGTTATTTCTGATATTCAGAAAAGTATTAAAAAAATTGAAAAAATTTTAAAAATAAATATTGAAACTTATAATAACAAAATTATTTTAAACAGTGATCATGGTCAAATAAGTGATATTTTGTCTATGTTTTCAAATTATATGTTTGAAAACGGCAAAATTTCTGCTAATCAAAAAAAGTATTTTGAAGTTGAATTAATTAATTTGTTTTCTAAAACACATTTAGAAATAAACAAAAAATTTTGGAATATATATAAAGATAGCGGAGCATCAGTAGCTTTAGATTATTTTTATAATTATAATTGTTCTATTAACTATATTCACTTGAATGATATTAAGAAAAATATTTATTTTAAAGAAAGTATAGATAAAAATAAATTAGAAGTGACAATAAATATGTGTAAACCGGAAAAAGATCCCAAAGATATTATTGCGGATTTTAATAATGATTTAAATAAATATCAAAAGAATAATTTATCTCCAAAATGTGATTTATGTAAAGAAAATGAGGGTTATTCAAACAAAAAAGAAATTAATAAACAAAATCTAAGATTGATAGATTTAGTTCTAAACAAAGAGAAATGGCATTTACAGTTTTCTCCGTATTCATATTTTTATCAACATTCTATAGTGGTATCAGATAAACATAAACCAATGGAAATAAATGAAACTACAATTTGTTATTTAATAGATTTCATCAATATGTTTCCCAACTATATTATAGGATCCAATGCTGATTTGCCTATAGTCGGAGGATCAATACTGAGCCACGAACATTTTCAATGCGGTTACCACCACTTTGCAATAGAAGAAGCTTTTCCTGTTTATAGTTTAGATTACGCTGATTTAAAATTATCAATACTAGATTGGCCAATGACCTGCATAAGAATCGAATCAGTAGATAGCAAAAAAATAATGCAAAAGTACAAAGATGTTTTTAAAAATTGGAGTACATATAATAATAATCAATTAAATATATTGTCAAAGACAGACAATAATCAACATAATACTTTAAATCCTATTTTAAGGAAAAAAGACAATAAATATATTTTATACATTATTTTGAGAAATAATAGGACCAATAAAAAATCTCCAGAAGGAATATTTCATGTAAAAAGAGAAAATCAAAATATAAAAAAAGAAAATATAGGATTAATAGAAGCCATGGGGTTAGCTATTTTGCCAAGTAGATTAGAAAAAGAATTAGTGAACGTATCTGAATATGTGTTAGGAAATAATAATAATATTGAAAATATACATAGGGAATGGGGCAATGAATTAAAACTAAAATATAACCTTAATAATTCAAAATTCGATATTAATAGAGAATTGGCAATTAAATTCTGGAATTGTTTAAAAGATTGTTGTGTATTGAATCCTCATAATTTGCTAGAGCTAGAAGAAATTATTAAAATATCAACTAAATAATTACTATAAAATGACCTTAATGTAATTTTTGAGTTTATTTTTAGTTGTTTTTAAGTTGGCATTTCACGCGAACTTAAATTTCGTGATTATTATTTATTCTTTTGATATAATGTCAATGGTGAAATAATTATGCAACAATATTTTGGAGTTTTTAAAAACGAGAAATTAATTAAATTAAATGAAATAGATTACCATCATATAAAAGATGTAATGCGTTTGAAAAGTGGAGATCAGATTTTGGTTGCCTTTGAGAATAAAATATACAAGTGTTCATTAAGATATGTAAATGACGGTTTTTATGGAGAAATAATTGAAGAGGATTTATCTAGTATTGAACTTAAAAAAAGATTAACATTGATATATGGAATGCCTAGAAATGAAAAATTTGAAATGATAATTCAAAAGGCATGTGAATTAGGTGTTTCAAGGATAATACCTTTTATATGTGAAAGATCAATTATTAAAATTGATAATAGTAAAGTTTCTTCCAAAATGGAAAGATGGAATAAAATTGCCAAAGAAGCTTGTGAACAATCTCATAGATCAACAATTCCTTTGATTGAGAGACCTATATTAATTAAGGATTTACATTTGTATTTATCTGATATTAATGTTTGTGGTAATGAAAATTTGAAAGATAATGGAACAAAAGAGCTTTTTGAATTTCTTGATTCAAATTTAGAATTAAATAAATCTTTTTCTATTTTGATTGGTCCTGAAGGAGGATTTTCTACTTCGGAATTTGATTTTTTCAAGAAAATAGGCTTTAAAGATTTTTCTTTTGGTCATAGAATTTTGAGGAGTGAAACAGCGGTAATATATATACTTTCTATATTTGCGTTCATGATAGAAAGAAGAGGTGTTAATGATGGTAAATAGACATTATAAAATAATAACATTAGGTTGCAAAGTTAATTCTTATGAAAGTGAAGGTATGGCTAATATATTGGAAAAACATAATTTTTTGGTTTGTAATGACAAAAATCAAAATCCTGATGTTGTAATAATTAATACTTGCACTGTAACAGGAGTAAGTGATCATAAGAGTAGACAAATGATTAGAAGAGCAATCAAACAATATGAGGGTGCAAAAATATGTGTAGTAGGGTGTTATTCACAAATGGCACCTAGTGTTGTAGAGAAAATAGATGGTGTAGATATTATAATAGGAACCAAAAACCGTGATAAAATAGGAGAATATTTAGAAGAAAGTTATAAGAATAATTCAAAAATTATTGATGTGCAAGAAACTCTAAGTAACCATGTTTTTGATCATCTTGAGGTAACCAGTTATTATGAAAATACAAGAGCATATCTTAAAATTCAAGATGGATGTAACAATTTTTGTAGTTTTTGTATAATACCTTATGCAAGAGGTCCTGTAAGATCTAGACCTAAAAATGATGTTTTAGAGGAGGCAAGAAAATTAGTAAATAATAATTTCAAAGAAATTGTTCTTACTGGAATTCATACTGCAGGATATGGGCAAGATCTTATTAATTATAGATTTTCAGATTTATTAGGAGATTTATTAAAAATAAAATCTCTAGAAAGACTTAGAATATCTTCTATTGAAGAAAGTGAAATTGGAGAAGATTTTCTTGAAGTTATGAAAAAAAGCAATGGAATAATTGTTGATCATCTTCATATACCTTTACAAGCTGGAAGTGATGCTATTTTGAAAAAAATGAATCGTAAATATAATACTTTACAATACGAGGAAACTATAAATAAAATTAGAAAAATTTATCCAGATATTTCCATTACTACTGATGTGATAGTTGGTTTTCCTGGAGAAAGTGATGAATTATTTGAAGAGACATATAAATTTATAGAAAAAATTAAATATGCGCAGTTGCATGTTTTTCCATATTCAATTCGTGATAATACTCCTGCATCTTTTATGAAAGAACAAATAAATCCAGCAATAAAAAAAGAAAGAGTTAAAAAATTAATTGCTTTATCAAATAAGCTTGCAATTGATTATGCAAAAAAATTTGAAAAAAGGATAATAAAAGTTTTATTTGAAACATATGATGAAAAAACTAAAAAAGTTAAAGGACACACAACAAACTATTTGAAAGTTGAGGCTTTTGGAAACAAAAAAATGATTAATACTATAAAAAATGTTAAAATAGTAAAAAGTGGATTTCCAATTAATCAAGGTATTATAGTTGAAGGAGAGTGATTTTGTGGAAAAATATAATAAATATATTGATCATACTTTATTAAAGCCTGATTGTAGTTTAAAAGATATTGAGAAGTTATGTGATGAAGCAATTAAATACGATTTTAAATCAGTTTGTGTGAATCCAGGTTTTGTCTCTTTTTGCAAAAATAAATTGAAGAATAGTAATGTTCTTGTTTGTAGTGTTATTGGATTTCCTTTAGGAGCTACAACAACACAAGTAAAAGCATTTGAAGCTAAAGAAGCAATTGAAAATGGTGCTGATGAGATTGATATGGTCATAAATATTTCTAAACTTAAAGATAAAGATTATGAATATGTATTAAATGATATTAAAAAAGTAGTAAAATTTTCAAAAGATCATATAGTTAAAGTAATTATTGAAACTTGTCTACTTACGAATGAAGAGAAAATTAAGGTATGTGAACTAGCTGTTGAGGCTGGCGCAAATTTTGTTAAAACATCAACTGGTTTTTCAACAGGAGGGGCAACGATAGAAGATGTAAAGTTAATGAGAAAAGTTGTTGGACCAAAAATAGGTGTAAAAGCATCTGGTGGCGTTAGAAACAAGGAAGATATGATTAATTTTATTAATGCAGGTGCAACAAGAATTGGAACATCAAGCGGACCAAAACTAATTTTGGGAGAAATTAGCGACGAAAAATATTAAAATAATGATTATTTTTGATTGTTTACTCTTGATTTACAAGAGAAATTCATATATAATCCTTATGTAGTAGTAATGAACTTCAGAAGGAGGGAGAAAGATTCATGCCAAAAACAATAGTTCGTGAAAACGAAACATTGGATGATGCACTACGCCGTTTTAAAAGACAAGTATCTAAGGCGGGCACCCTTGCTGAAGTGCGTAAACGTGAATTCCATTTAAAGCCTGGCGTAAAAAGAAAGCTAAAAGCTGAGATGGCACGTCGTAAATCATATTAAAAAAATAAACACCTATTATAAGGTGTTTTTATTTTTTTGTAATTTTATTATAATGTTGATGTATAATACTAATATAAGTTAGAAAAGAGGAAAGTAATGGGAGAAAATTTTGAAATAAAATTGATGGATGTTTCCTTAGAAGAATTAAGAATAGTTTTTGGAATTGATGATGTTAATATAAAAATAATCCAAAAATATTTTGATGTATTGATTACTTATAGAGGAGATAGTGTATTCTTGAATAATGGTAATTCACAATCATCATATATAAAAATAAAAGATATATTGAATACTTTAGTTATCTTGTCCAAAAATGGCTATGAAATAACTCCTAGGACAGTTTCGCAAGCTATTTCTCTTGTTAATAAGGGTGAACTAAATATTCTTGAAGATTTTCATAAGATTGTGCTTGGAAAAAATCTTTCAAATAAAGTTATTTTCCCTAAGTCACTTGGTCAACTTTGGTATGCAAAAGCATTACTAAATTTTGATATAGTTTTTAGTATTGGACCTGCAGGTACTGGGAAAACATACATGGCAGTGGTTTATGCTGTTTCACTTTTAAAAACAGGAAAAATTAAAAAAATTATATTAACAAGACCAGCCGTTGAAGCCGGAGAAAGTTTGGGATTTTTGCCTGGAGATTTAAAAGAAAAAGCTGATCCTTATTTAAGACCATTATATGATGCTTTATATGAAATGTTGGGTAAAGAAAATGTTGAAAAATTAATTGAAAAGGGTACTATTGAAATTGCCCCACTTGCTTATATGAGGGGGAGAACTCTTGAAGATGCTTTTATTATCTTAGATGAGGGTCAAAACACAACTTCCTCACAACTTAAAATGTTTTTGACAAGAATGGGATTTCGTTCAAAAATGGTAATAACTGGAGATGTTACCCAAGTTGACTTGCCAATAAGAATTAAATCTGGTCTTGGAGAAGCAGAAGAAATTCTTGGAAAAATAAAAGATATTGCATTTGTTAAATTATCTGCAAGCGATGTAACAAGACATCCATTAGTTCAAGAAATAATTGATGCATATGAAAAATAAAAAAATCTTTGTGAATTATTAATTTTCACAAAGATTTTATTTAATCATTTATTTTAATTGATTCAAGAGTAGTATCGGCAATATTGACACAATGATCTCCAATTCTTTCAATATTACTTATTAAATCAACAAAAACGACAGATATATATTTCTTTCCTGAATCTTTGTTGTTAACAATTCTTTTAACATGTCTTTCACGGGCTTGTTTATTTAATTCATCCATATCAATTTCTTTTTCTCTAACAATATTTGCTAAAAAAGTATTCTTATACTCAAAAGAATTTATACTATTCTTCACCATTTCTGAAGCAAGAGTTAACATCTCTAATATATCTTCTTTTGCTTCTATATGTATACTTTCTCCAGAGTCAAAAAATTCATTAAAATACTCAACAAGATTTTCACAATGATCACTTATTCTTTCAATGTCTTTAAAAGTTTTTAAAATTCTTGAGTACACATTAATTTCATTTTGTTCTAATTGAGAATGTTCCATTGAATATAAAAATTGCATTAATTTTCTATCAAATTCATCAATTGTTGCCTCAATTTTTACTGATATATCTCTAGCATTGTAATCTTTTTTTGTGAAATAATCGTATAATTTATCAACCGATTGTTGAGCAAGTTTTCCCATGACTATTGTTTGCTCTTTTGCAATTCCAAGAGCTGTTGCTGGAGATATTTCCATGACATTTTTATCAAGTTGAGATAGATTGATATCTGGCATTAATAAATCTTTTTCTTTATTAGGAGTTATTTTTGTAACTATTTTTACTAAAATATTTGTAAATGGGAATAGTAATAGTGTTGTTATAATATTAAAAATGATATGTGCAAAGGCAATTTGCATTTTAGGATCGAGTTGTAGCAAAGAAGAAAGCCATGTTATCAGCAATGTATATGGAGATAATAGTGCTAAAAATAACAAAGATCCCAAGACATTAAACATAACATGAACACCTGCTGCTTGTTTTGAAGTTGTTGAGCCTCCAAGTGATGCAAGTACAGCAGTTACAGTTGTACCAATATTTGATCCAAATAGTATTGGCATTGCAACAGCTAATGTAAATCCAGAACTTGTAGAAGCAGAGTATAGTGATTGAATAATTCCTATAAATGCAGAAGAAGATTGAATAACAGCAGTGCCTGTCATACCAACTAGCACGCCAAGGAATGGATTGTTGCTTAAGTTTTTGACAAAAGCTATAAATTCTGGTAATTGTGCTAATGGCTTTAGTGCAGATTCTAGAAGAGATAGACCAAAAAATAATGCACCAAAACCAAAGAAAACTTCTCCTGTATGTTTGAACTTTGGAGAAGATGCAAATAAGTATATTAAAACTCCTATTGCTAGGACAAATGGAGCAATGCTGGAAATGTTTAAGCCAATAATAAAAGAGGTCACAGTTGTACCAATATTGGCACCCATAATAATTCCTACGGCCTGTGGCAAGGTCATTAAACCAGCTCTTATTAAGCCAATAGCAATAACTGTTGTAGCACTACTTGATTGTATTAAACCAGTTACTGCAGCTCCAACAAAGATTCCTTTTATTGGAGAAGAAGTAAATTTATCAATCATTTTTTTAAGACGAGAGCCAGCTAATTTTTTGAGCCCATCACCTAGGAAAGTTATTCCAAATAGAAAAATACCTAATCCACCAATTATTGAGCCCCACCATGAAAGGGAAAATAAATCCATTTTTCGATTTCACCTCTTGTATATAATAGCAAAAGTAACATGTAAATACTATATTAATTTTAGGTGTTAACGATAAAAAAAATAAAGTTAATAATTAGAGAAGAGGTGAGATATGAAGAACTATTTTGTTCCTCAGTTGAATCATAAAGGATGTGCTTTGGCTTGCATTGAGATGATTATACATATAAATGGTATAAATTTATCAAATAGAAAAGTAAAAATTATTAGGAGCATTCCCAATATAACAACGATTTATGACATAGTCAAAATATTGGAAATTCTTAATATAAAATGCAGTACCTATTATAAAAGCGATAGAAATATTCAAAGTATCAAAAAAAAATTACCAATAATAATACATTTCTCAAATCATTTCGGTATACTATATGAAATTAATGACAAGAAGTGCACTCTTGCAGATCCTTCTAAATATAAAGTTAAGTCTGTTAGTATATCAAAGATTGAAAAAAGATGGAGTGGATATTTTATTGAGTTCGATTTAATAAAAAACAATTGGCAGAAAATTTTTCAAAGAAATAAATTCTTAATTCCTTATTTTCTAAAAATTAACATATTATATATTATCGCTATTTTTATAATAATAATGTGTTTTAGTAAACTCTAGGTTTTTAGATTAGTATTTGCTATAATTAATATGGTGATAAAATGGAATTTAATATTTATTTAAATGTGAATGGCTATAAAAATTTATATCGTTTTAAGAAGATGTTTTATTTAATAACAAACGAAACTCTATTTTATCTTTCTAAAAAAGGAAATTATGAGATTTCTGTGACTTTTTGCAGTGATAATGATATCAAAAATTATAATAAAAAATTTAGAAACATTGATAAATCTACAGATGTTTTAAGTTTCGCTTTTAATGATTATAGTGATAAAATAAATGATGAAGATATTCCTAATGATTTAGGTGATATAATTATATCTATAGATACGGCTAGACGACAAGCCAATGAATTTTCTCATTCACTAAAGCGTGAAATTTGTTTTTTATATCTGCATGGGTTATTACATTTATTAGGATATGATCACACAAAAAGTTTGAAAGACGAAAAGATTATGTTTGATTTGCAAGATGAAATTTTAAATAAAGTAAATATAAGGAGTTAAAATCATGAAAGAAAAATTAATAAACGCTGCTTTTGCAGCTCAAAAAAATGCCTATGTTCCATATTCTAAATTCAAAATAGGAGCCGCCGTTTTATTGAGGGATGGGAAAATAATTCAAGGAGCAAATATAGAAAACGCTTCATACTCTTTAACAATGTGTGGAGAAAGAAATGCTGTTTATAGAGCCTATTGTGAAGGATATAAAAAAGATGATATTGTTGCCTTGGCAATTTCTTCAAATTGTAGACCGGCAGCGACTCCTTGTGGGGCGTGTAGGCAGGTTTTATATGAATTAATTCCTGAAAATACTCCTATATATTTAGTTAATAGTTATGGTGATGAAATTGAAACGACACCTAAAGAGTTACTTCCTTGTGGATTTTCAAAGGAGAGTTTATAAGTATGTCATTTAAGTCTGGATTTGTTGCCATTAGTGGTAGACCAAATGTAGGTAAATCTACACTTTTAAATAACATTATCAAACATAAAATAGCTATAATGTCGCCTAAAGCCCAGACAACTAGAAATACTATTCATGGAGTATATAATGATGAAGATACTCAGATAATATTTATTGATACTCCTGGAGTACATAAACCCCATAATAAACTTGGGGAAATAATGAATGCTTCAGCAATAGGAGCAACAAGAGATGTTGAAGCTATAATATTTTTAGTAAGTGTTAGTGATGAAATCGGGAAAGGTGATGAATATCTATTAAATATATTGAAAAATCAAAAAATACCAGTTTTATTAGTTTTAAATAAAATTGATTTAGTTAGTAAAGAAGATATATTTTTGAAAATAGTTGAATGGAAAAAAATGTTTGATTTTGATAATATAATTCCTGTTTCTTCTAAAAAAGGCGAAAATGTTGATAAATTATTAAAAATAATTAAAAAAATGTTGCCAGTTGGCCCAAAATATTATCCGGATGATGTTATTAGTGACCATCCTGAAGAATTTATAATGGCAGAATTAATAAGAGAAAAAATATTGTTTCTAACAAGAGATGAGATTCCTCATTCAATAGCGGTTATAATTGAAAACATTGAAAGTAAAAAAAATGGTAAAATTGATGTAAATGCATCAATAATTGTTGAAAGAGATTCCCAAAAAGCAATAATAATTGGTAAGGGAGGCTCAATGATAAAAAATATTGGAATAATGTCAAGAAGAGATATTGAACATTTATTAGGCTCAAAAATTAATCTTGAACTTTTTGTTAGAGTTGAAAAAAATTGGCGTAATGAATTTAGATATTTAAAGGAATTTGGATATAAAGGAGAAAGATAAATGGCTACTATTATTGAAAAGGGCTTTATTATAAAAGTTTCTCAATATAAGGAATTTGATGCCATTTTGACACTTCTTTCGGAAAAAGGAGAATTAATCTCATTTAAAGGAAGAAGCATATTAAAACCCAGCAACAAAAACTTTTCTAGTTGTCAGTTGTATGCAAAAGGTGAATATTGTTTAGAAAATAGAACTTCTTTATCTCATTTGTTTTTAAAGAATTCTTCTCTAATTGAAGGAGTTTATGATTTAATAAATGATACAAATTCGTGCATAGTTTTAGGACTAGTGGTTGAAAGTATACTTCTTTTAAGTGACGCAATTAGTGCAAAAGAAAGAATCTCATTTTTTAGTGCCACAATAAATTCTTTGAAAGCAAGTAAAAATTATAGAGCAATTTCTTTAATAATTTTAAAATACTTAATGATATACAATGGTATAATTCTTGAAGCCAATCACTGTGTAAAATGTGGTTCAAAACATGGAATTATTAATGTTGATTATCAAGAGGGAGGCTATATATGTCAAAATTGCAATGGTACAGCAACAATAAAACCTCCTAGTTATTTGCGTATGTACCACTTTATTATAAAAGCAGATTTAATCAACTCAAAAGATATTTTAATTGATGATAGTACTTTTAAGTTACTTGCTAGAGATTTTTTTAATTATTTAGAAGATAGTGCTGGTTTGAAGTTAAAATCAAGAAATTTAATTTTCGAAATGCTTTAACACACTCATAGTGTGTTGACAATGTTTTTGAGTTAATATATATTTTAATTCTGAATTGAGGTGCAAGTATGGGGAAGTATTCATTCGAAAAAATTGTTAATCATGTAAGAAATAGTGGCTTTGTTTATCAAGGATCAGAAATATATGGAGGATTAGCAAATACATGGGACTATGGACCATTAGGTGTAGAATTAAAAAACAATCTAAAAAAAGCTTGGTGGAAAAAATTTGTGCAAGAATTTCCAAATAATGTAGGATTAGATAGTGCTATTTTAATGAACCCAGAGGTTTGGGTAGCGAGTGGTCATCTTACTACCTTTACAGATCCATTGATGGATTGTAAACAATGTAAAACGCGTCATAGAGCAGATAAATTAATAGAGTCGTATGATAAAAGTCTAAATTGTGGTGGATGGTCAGATGAGAAAATGATGGGATATATTAAAGACAATAAAATACCATGTCCGAATTGCGGTTCTCGTGATTTCACAGACATTAGAAAATTTCAAATGATGTTTAAAACATTTCAGGGAGTTTTAGAAGATGAAAAAAGCACAATTTATTTGAGACCTGAAACTGCTCAAGGAATATTTGTTAATTTTAAAAATATTCAAAGAACGACACGAAAAAAATTACCTTTTGGTGTTGCTCAAATTGGGAAAAGTTTTAGAAATGAAATAACTCCAGGAAATTTTATATTTAGAATAAGAGAATTTGAACAAATGGAATTAGAATTTTTTTGTCAGCCAGGAACAGATTTAAAGTGGTATGGTTTTTGGAAAGATTATTGTATGAAATGGCTTGTAGAGTTAAATATTAATTCTTTGAATTTGAGGATTCGTGAACATGAAAAAGAAGAATTATCATTCTATTCTAAAGGAACTAGTGATATAGAATATCAATATCCGTGGGGATATGATGAGTTATGGGGGATAGCAGATCGAACAGATTATGATTTGTCGTGTCATCAAACTCATTCTAAAACTTCTCTTGAGTATTTGGATCCAGAAACCAATGAAAAATACTTGCCTTATTGTATAGAACCATCTCTAGGTGTAGATAGATTGGCCCTAGCAATAATGTGTGAATCTTATACCGAAGAAATAGTAAATGAAAAAGACACTAGAATTGTAATGAAAATACATCCATATCTTGCTCCATATAAGGTGTGCATTATGCCACTATCTAAGCAACTTGGAGATAAGGCTAGAGAAATTTATCATGTATTATCAAAACATTTTATGTGTGAATATGATGAATCTGGCAGTATTGGTAAAAGGTATCGTAGACAAGATGCGATTGGAACACCTTTATGTGTTACTTTTGATTTTGATAGTGAAAGTGATAATAGTGTTACAGTTAGAAATAGAGATACAATGCTTCAAGAAAGGATTAGTGTTAAAGATTTGGTTGCTTATTGTTCTGAAATATTAAAATACTAGAAATGAGGTGATATTTTGGCTAATTCAAAAATAGATTTTGATGAATTGAGAAAAAAAATTGATATTGTCAAAGTTATTGAGCAGTATATTCCTCTTACAAAAAGAGGGAAAAACTATGTCGGATTGTGCCCATTTCATCAAGACTCAAATCCATCCTTAACCGTTTCTCCAGAAAAGCAAATCTATAAATGCTTTGTTTGTAATGCGGCCGGTAATGTTTTTACTTTTGTAAAAGATAAGGAGAACATTCCTTTTCTTGATGCTGTTAAAAGAACATGTGAGTTAGCTGGAATAGATGATGAAAATGTAAATAAAATTGGTGAACATAAAGTTATAGATAATAGCAATGCAAAATTATATAAAGTTTTATCTGATGTCAATGATTATTATGTTTATCAATTAAAAACTCTTGAAGGGAAAGTAGCATTAGACTATTTAAAAGGTAGAGGAATTAACGAAAAAAATTGTATTGATTATAATATTGGTTTTTCGGGTAATGATGGCAAAAAAGCAATAAATTATCTGTTAGAGAAAGGACATTCATTAGATGATATAGTTCTTAGTGGTATTGGTCTTGAGCATAATGGAGATGTTTACGATAGAATGAGTGGTAGAGTTACATTTGCAATAACAGATGATTTTAATAGGGTGGTTGGTTTTAGTGGCAGAAAAATTAATGATAAATTGGAACAAAAATATATTAATACACCAGAAACTTTAATATTTCACAAAGGAGAAATACTTTATAATTACTATAATTGTTCTAAAGTTTGTCGTAGAGAGGGATATTTATATGTAGTTGAAGGTTTTATGGATGTTTTGGCATTATTGAGATGTGGTATTGAAAATGTAGTTGCAACTATGGGAACAGCATTAACATCAGTTAATATTAATAAACTGAAATCACTAAATTGTGAAGTCAGACTTATGCTTGATAGTGATAATGCAGGTCAAAAAGCAATTTATGATGCGTTATCTTTAATTGGAACTATAATTAAAAAAATAAAAGTCGTTGAAAAATTTATTGATGTTAAAGATGTTGATGAATTATTGACTAATCATGGGTGTGATGAGTTAAAAAATAAAATTAATTTATTAATAAATGCATTTGATTTCAAAATAAACTATTTGTCTAGAAAATATAATTTAGAAAATTATGAGGATAGGAAACTATTTGCTATAGATTCGGCAAAATTGTTAGATAGATCACAAATTGATGATATTGACCTAGATCATTATATAAAAATAATAGAAGAAAAGTCGAAAATTAGTAGGAATTCAATTATGAAGTATGTACCTAATACTGAAAAATCAACAAAGTTTGATTTTTCCAAATATAAAATAATGAATGGTAAACAAAAAAAATATATTGATAAATATGATGCTGCTGAAAGACAAATAATTAACATGGCTTATAAAGATGCTTTCACAGCTATGAAACTTACTACATATAATTTTTCAATGTATAATGATATTAATCGTAGAATATTTTCATATATTATGGATTATTATGATAATCGCGAAATAGAAGTAAATAATAGCGATGATTCTGTTGTTGCTGATATAATATCCGAAATGCCTAATGACATTAAAAACGAATTTTTATCAATTATTGATGATGAATATCCACCAGAAGATTTGGAAAACTTAATTAAGATAATTAAAGATGATCGAGCTAAAAAAATTAATGTTGATAAACTTATGGAACAAATGAATGATTTATCGAATCCAGTAGAAATGGCTAAACTAGCCAAAGAAAAAATTTTAAAAGAAGGAATATTGTTTAACAATCAAAAAAAAAGTAAAAAGAAGTAAGGAGTGAATTAATGTGAGAGAATCGAAAAAAAATGATATTGATATTAAAGAATCTTTAGAAGAAGTAAAAAAGAGATTTGAAAAAATGGGTAAATCAACTGGTGAAATATATATAAGTGATTTATTCGAAGCAGTAGCTCATTTGGATTTAAGTGATGAAGAGAACGAGAAATTATTAGATTTTTTTAGGAATCAAAAAATTAATTTGGTTTCTGATGATGAAGAGGAAGATGCAAATTTAGACAATATTGATCCAGAAAAAATAAAAATTGATGATAAAGAGATTATTGATGAAGAAATAGAAGAATTTGAAGGACCAGAAGAAGAAGATATTGAAGAAATATTTTCTGTAATAGATTCAGATTACACAGCATTAAGTAGTGAAATTAAAGTTAGCGATCCAGTCAAAATGTATTTAAAAGAAATAGGTAGGGTTCCTCTTTTAGGTAAAGATGAAGAAATACAATTAGCTGAAAGAGTAGCTATTGGTGACGAAGAAGCAAAAAGTATATTGATTTCCGCCAATTTGCGATTAGTTGTTTCGATAGCTAAGCATTATATTGGAAGAGGAATGCTCTTTTTAGACTTAATTCAAGAAGGTAATTTAGGATTGATTAAGGCTTCTGAAAAGTTTGATCCATCAAGAGGATTCAAATTTTCTACTTACGCAACTTGGTGGATAAGGCAAGCAATAACTAGAGCTATTGCCGACCAAGCAAGGACAATTAGAATACCTGTTCACATGGTTGAAACGATCAACAAAATGACGAGAGTTCAACGTCAATTAACACAAGATTTAGGTAGAGATCCTTCAGCAGAAGAAATAGCTGAAAAAATGGGAGGAGGAATTACTCCCGCAAGAGTTAGAGAAATTCAAAGGATAGCGATGGAACCAGTATCATTAGAAACTCCAATTGGCGAAGAAGATGATTCACATCTAGGAGATTTTCTTGAGGATAAAGATGCTGTTTCTCCTAGCGAATTTGCAACTAATGAGTTACTTAAAGATGAATTATATAGTGTTATGAGTGATTTGACAGATAGAGAAGAAAGAGTATTAAGATTAAGGTTTGGATTGGATGATGGTCATCCAAGAACACTCGAAGAAGTGGGGAAAGAATTTGGAGTTACTCGTGAAAGAATAAGACAAATTGAATCTAAAGCGCTTAGAAAATTACGTCACCCAGCAAGAGCTAAGAGATTCGGTGATTATCGTGATCAAAAATAGATCATCTACTCATTTAGGAATAAGATTAAAAACAATTGCCGATATGGTAGATGAGTGTGAGGTTCTTGTTGATATAGGAACTGATCATGGATTATTACCTATATATTTATTAGAAAAAAAAATAATTATCAAAGCAATAGCCACTGATATATGTATATCTCCATTAGAGCAGGCAAAGAAAAATGCTAAAAAGAAGAGTTTGTTGAATAAAATGGATTTTATAGTAAGCGATGGATTAAATAAAATCAATAAAAAGTTTAATTATATAGTAATTGCTGGATTGGGAACTAGAACAATAGTTAATATACTAAAAAATGCCAAAATAAAACTAAATAAAGACCACAAAATAATTGTTCAGTCAAATAATGGTTGTTATTTAGTTAGAAAATGGGGATATTTAAATGGTTTGATAATTGAAGATGAGAAAATGATTAAGGAGAATAAAATATATTATGAAATAATCAAATTCAAATTTGATGATAATAAAAATAAGGTATTATATTCAGAAAATGATTTAATTTTCGGTCCTATTTTATTGAAAAACAAAGATTTGTTATTAAAAGAAAGAATAGAAAAAGAACAAGAAAAATTACTTGATATCATTAAAAAGATTCCTAAAAATAAAACTTTAGAAACTAGAAATGTAACATTAAAATATGATAGAAATAAAGAAATATTAGATTACTTGAATTTATAGTAAGATTTTTTTGTCGTCTAATTCAATTTTGATTCCAAATTTAACATAATCAATTATTTGATCCACAATAGCCTTTGGAGTTGAGGCACCAGATACTATTAGAATTTTTTCGTCTTGATTAATTATTTCTTTTGATAATTCTTCAGCATTATTGATGAACATAGTTTTTTTCGATTTATTGTTAGCAATTTTATATAATTCTTTTGTATTATTGCTTTTTTTATCGCCTACAACAATTATTCTATCATAATATGAATCTTTTATTTCGTTGAGTTTTGTTTGACGAATAGTGGTTTCATTACAAATATTATTTATTAGGTTTATGTTTGGTAAACATTTTTTGATAGCTTTTAAATCATCAATTAGTACTGTTGTTTGTACAGCTAATGACATATTATTTAAATTATATTTATTTAAGTCATTTTTAGAATAAATTGCGTGTATTTTTTGAGAATTAATTGAAATAATTGCTTCTAATTCTGGGTGATTTTTTATTCCGTAGTAAATGATTTCTTTTTTGTTTTCATTAATTTCTTTTTCAATTTTTCTTTCTATATTGCTTACTATAGGACATGTTGCACTAATATGAAGAAATCCTAATTTTTCAGCTTCTTGTACAATTTTTTTATTTGCGCCATGTGCTGTTGTTACAAAGAAACCTTTTTTAAGTTTAGATAATTTTTCAATAGTCTTATCTTTTAAATTATCTTCAATAGTAATTATGTCAAGTTTTTTTAATGCATCAGTAACATGATTGTTATGAACTAAATTACCCCATATGTATATGGGGGTATCAGGATTGTTTTTTCTTAATTCTTTAACTATATTTATCGCATGAATGACACCTTTGCAATATCCATAGGGACTCAATATATCTATTTGCATTTTTTTCACCATACAAATTATATAATATATTCATTATTTTATCTATTATTAGATATTACAATTACGTTTTCTTTGAAATGTCTATGGATATATTGTATAATAAAGTGCTAGTAAAAGTGAGTGATAATAATGAATAAATTTAATGAGTTTAATTTAAATGAAAATATTTTAGATGTATTATCAAAAATTAATTTTGATATACCAACAAAAATACAGCAAAAAGTTATTCCTTTGGCACTAAAAGGGGAAGATATAATAGGGAAATCGGAGACAGGATCTGGGAAAACTCATGCTTTTTTGTTGCCAATATTAGAAAATATTGATGTAAATAAAAATGAAGTTCAAGCTATAATTTTAGCTCCAACAAGAGAGCTTTCATCACAAATAATGCAAATGATCGAGCCATTTATTGATGCTAATCCAAAAATTAAAGTAATTTTAATGTCTAGTGGCCTTGATCGTGAGAGAATGTTTAAAAAAATAGAAGATATTCCTCATATTATTATTGGAACACCAGGTAGAATCAAAGACATCGCTTTTGATAAAGCATCTTTAAATGTTACTAATTGTGATACGGTGGTATTAGATGAAGCAGATATGATTTTGGAAAGTGGTTTCATTGATGATGTAGGATATATAATAGGTAAAATGAAACCTAAGCTTCAAATGTTGGTTTTTAGTGCAACATTTAATGAACAATTACTTCATTTTTTAAAAAAATATATGAATTCGCCAAATATGATTGATTTAAATAAAGATAATACCTCACCAACCAAAATCACTCATATTTGTTATCCAACAAGAAACAAGGAAAAAATTATTGTTTTAATGGATATTTTAAATACTATAAATCCATATATGTGTCTTGTTTTTGCATCTAGAAAGGAAACTGTAAAAAATGTATATGATAGATTAAAACAGTCAGGTTTTAATGTTGGAATAATTCATGGAGATCTTGACTCAACAACAAGAAGAGTAATGATGAAAAGAATTAGAAACAATGATTTTAATATCATTGTTTCAAGTGATATTGCTGCAAGAGGAATCGATATAGATGGTGTAAGTCATGTAATAAATTATGACTTACCATATGAGAAAGAGTTTTATTTTCATCGTGCTGGTAGGACAGGAAGAGCAAAATATGACGGAATGTGTATCACTCTTTATGATAAAGAAGAGATAAAAAAGTTAGAAGAATTCCATAATCTAGGTGTTAAATTTAAAAACATGGAATTTCGAGAAGGAAAATTTTTTGAACTAAAACCTTTGTTTAGAGAAAAGAAAGTAAAAAGTCTTAATAAACATCCAGAACACAAAAAAATTATTGAAGTTGTCAATAAAAGCAAGAAAAATGGTGTAAAACCTGGTTATAAAAAGAAGATGAAAGAAGAAATAGATAAAATAAAACGAAAGTATCGCCGAAAAATGATTGAAGAAGATATTAAAAGACAAATAAAAGAAAGAGCAATAAAAAAGAATTTATCTTCAAAGGAGGAAGCAAAAAATGATGAACAATAAAAAACTTATAATTGGATCTCATGTCCAAGTATCTGGTGAAGGTATGCTAGTAAAGGCTGTAGAAGATACAATAAGTTATGGAGCCAATACTTTCATGTTTTACACTGGGGCTCCTCAAAATTCACAAAGAAAGCCTATTTCTAGTTTTAGAATAGAAGAAGCAAAAAAACTTATGAAGAATAATGGGATTGATATAGATAATGTTATTGTTCATGCCCCATATATCATAAATTTAGCCAATAAAAATTCTCCAGATAATTTTGCCTCAAAATTTTTGATTCAAGAAATTGATAGAGTGTCTAAAATTGGGTGTAGATATCTGGTGCTTCATCCTGGAAGTCATGTTGGGGCTGGTGTTGAAGAGGGATTAAAAACTATAGTTAAAAATTTAAATTTTGTTTTTGAAAATGATAATAGTAATGTAATTATCCTTATTGAAACAATGGCAGGTAAAGGAACAGAACTTGGCAAAAATTTTGGTGAGATAAAATATATTTTAGATAATGTCGAGAAAAAAGATAGGTTAGGCGTTTGCATTGATAGTTGCCATTTAAATGACGCTGGATATGATGTTAGTAATTTTGATTCAGTATTAGATGAATTTGACAAAATTGTTGGTGTTGATAAAATTAAAGCTGTTCATATAAATGATAGTAAAAATGTTAAAGGTGCTGCAAAAGATAGACATGAAAATTTTGGGTTTGGGGAATTGGGGTTTGAGACTTTAATAAAAATAGTCTACAATCCTCGACTTATAGATGCTCCTAAAATTTTAGAAACACCATGGGTTGAGGATTTACCACCTTATAAATTAGAAATTGAAATGATAAGAAATAAAAAGTTTAATGAAAATATGAAAAAAGAATTACTTAACTTACAAGGAAAGTAATTCTTTCTTTTTATCATAAAATCATATTTTTAATTTCATTTATTAATTCATCTGCGGCATCTTTTTCTTTAACTTTCTTTAGAATTTTTCCCTTTTTAAAAATAACAGCTTCTTTATTTCCTCCAGCTAAGCCTATATCTGCGTTTTTTGCTTCTCCAGGGCCATTTACAATACATCCCATAATAGCAACACTTATATTGTTGTTTATTGTATTTAAATAAGCTTTTACTTTTTCTATTATTGGCAACATATCATAATTTGTTCTTCCACATGTTGGGCAAGATATTAATTTTGGAAAACTATTGTATAAATTAAAGGTAGATAATAATTCTTTACAAGCATCTATTTCAAAAATAGGGTTTCCAGTTATTGAAATTCTAATTGTATTTCCTATTTTTTCATTTAGAAGAATTCCTAAACCAGCCGATGATCTAACTAAACTTGATGATAAATCTCCTGCTTCTGTAATTCCAATATGTAAAGGATAACTAAAAAGTTCACTTGCCATAGTGTACGCCTTAATTGTTTCTAAAACATTTGAAGATTTTACAGATATAATAATGTTTTTAAAATTTTTGCTTTCAAAGAAAGCAATAGATCTTTTTAAACTTTCAATCATAGAAATTGCGTTATTTGAACCCCATTTTTCTTCAATATCTTTTTCTAAAGATGCTCCATTTATTCCAATTCTGATTGGAATATCATGTAATTTACACAAATTTATTATTTCCTCTATTTGTTTTTTGTTTCCTAGTGTTCCAGGATTTATTCTAATTTTATCTACGCCATTTTCAATTGCTTTTATGGCTAGTTTATAATCAAAATGAATGTCAGCTACTAGAGGTATTGTAATTCTCTTTTTAATTTCTTTGATTGATAAAGCATCATCATCATCTATAACAGAAACTCTTATAATTTCGCAACCTCTTATTATTAAGTCATTTATTTGCTTTATTACTTCGTCAGTTTTACTAGTCTTTATATTACACATAGATTGAATTATTACTTTATTATTTCCACCTATTTCAATATTGCCAACTTTTATTTTTTGTGTTTGATTTCTTGTATACATAATATCACCATAATGATTATATCATACTCAAACAAATTATATAATTTAAAACATAAATAATAGTGGAAAGAAATTTGGTATTGTGATATTATTACTAAGTAATATGAGGATTCGGGGGTGTTTTAAATGAGAGATTATATAATTTATAAATGCACGGTTTGTGGTGAAGAAAATTATATTGGAACCAAAAATAAACGTTTACATCCTGATCGTTTGGAAGTTAATAAATATTGTAAGCGTTGTAAGAAAAAAACTGTTCATAAAGAAAAGAAATAAAAACCTATTTAGGTTTTTTTTCATATAATTATTGATAAAAGTGTATTATTAAAAAGGAGGTATCAAAATATGGAAGAAATTAAACAAATTCCTAATGGTCCAGTGCAAGGCAATACATATGTTATAGGAGAAGGAGAAAGTTGTTATATTATTGACCCAGGCTATGATTATCAAAGAATAATTCAATATGTAAAAAGTAAATATAAATTTGTTAAAGCAATATTACTTACTCATGGTCATTTTGATCATTGTGGAGCTGTTGATGAGGTTGCAAGTTTTTTTAATTGCAAAACTTATATGAATCTTGAAGACATGGTTTTTATTGATTCACCTACTAAAAAATCACAGTCTCCAATTTTGGGGATGACAATAAAATTAGAGACACCAATATTATCTCTTGATGATTTTAATGATGATAATATAATTGTTTTAAATACACCAGGACATTCAAAAGGTAGTGTTTGCTTTTGGTTTAAAAAGGAAAAAGCATTATTTTCTGGTGACACATTATTTTCGGTAGATATTGGTAGAGTAGATTTACCTGGTGGAAGTATGAAGGAAATGACTGAATCACTAAAGTTACTTAAGACACTTCCAGATGATTTAAAAGTATATCCTGGTCATGAAGAAACAACAACATTAGGAAAAGAAAAAAGAACAAATATGTATTTATCGCGAATATAATATGCATTTTTTCATATTTCTATTTAAATATTGTTAATTATTTGCTATTATATACTAGGTAAAAGGAGAGGAAAAAATGATTCAAGTTAATGATTTAAAACCAGGAACCTCTTTTGCTTATGAAAATGAAATTTTCTCTGTTTTGGATATCATGCACAATAAAACAGCTATGCGTGGCATGATTATAAAAGTAAAAGTTAAAAATCTTCGTAATGGAGTTATTAAGGAAATGACCTTTACTGGTGGAGATAAAGTTGAAGCAGTTCATCTTGATAAGAAATCACATCAATATTTGTATTCTGATGGTGATGACTTAGTTTTTATGGATAATGAAACTTATGAGCAAATTAGCATTCCAAAGGAAAGGCTTCAATGGGAGATTAATTTTCTTGTTGAAAATCAAGATGTGGAAATAACTTCATATCAAAAAGAAATAATCGGTATTTCTTTACCTGTTAAAGTTGAGCTCGTAGTAAAGCACACTGATCCAGGGGTTAGAGGAGATACAGCGACTAAAGCAACAAAAGAAGCAGTATTAGAAACAGGTTATATTGTTAAGGTTCCGTTATTCATAAATGAAGGCGAAAAATTAATCATTCGAACTGATACTGGTGAATATGATTCAAGAGCTTAATTATAAGCTCTTTTTTTATCAATTCTTAGATATTTAAAAATATATATAAGTATGATATAATTACAACAATACTGGAGGTTATATTCAATGTCAAAGTATAAATACCATTTGATAAAAAATTTCACTACCAATGGGAATTTGGGAATTTCCACTAAGGCAATTTCTGAAATAACAACTACAGCAATTAAAGAAGTTGAGGGAGTTATTATACCAGATAGTCATTCAGTTCTTTTTAAAACAGAACCAGTTAGTTGTCGCTTCAATGGTAAGGGTGACTTATTTATAAATATATTTATTAGAGTGAAATATGGTTATAATGTCGGTGAAATTTGTAATTATTTGCAGGAAAAAGTTGAACAAGTGTTAATGTTTACTACTGAAATACGACCAAAAAAAATACATATTAAAGTTGATGATGTAAAATCGTAACAAAAAAACAAACTGTTATTAATTCAGTTTGTTTTTATTTTATTATTCATTCTTATTATTGTTTTTTTTCTCGTTGCGTTCTTCATATTTAAAACCACGTTTGCTTCTTACTTTGCCTCCAATAGTTTTATTTCCTAATTCACTATCCTCCATATAAACTGGTTTCTTCTCATCAAGTAGGCTTTTATATTCTTCTGGATTTTGGATAGCTTTTTTGAATGTTTGCATGTCTTTTGTTTCTAAATAAATATTAAAAACAGTAATTATAAATACTAATAATCCCAATCCTACTCCATATAATAATTGGCCACCATTTTCAACAAAAAGAACTATTCCAAGGCTACCAATCATTATTATTCCAGAAAAGATTGCCCCAAAAATAGCTGTGGCTCTATTGCTTTTTGCCTTTTTATATTTTTCTTCAAATATTTCTTTAAAATTTTCCATTTTGTACCTCGTTTAAATTACTTTATAAGTTTGTTTTTATTATACTACAAAAAGATGATAATATGTGATAAAATATTTTTGATTATTTGGGGGTTTTTGAAAATATGGATATTATTGAAAAAAAAGAAGGAATGAGTGTTTCTAGAAGCAAATTACATGAATTAATAATGATGTGTATATATCAGTATTTATTCTATTTAAGAATGGGAGATAAACCCGAAATTGATTCTATAGTTAGAAGTATTTTTGATTTATCAACAAAAGATATAGACTCATTTGCAAAAAAAGTAATTTTGGAAACCATAAAAAATATGCAGCAAGCTGTAGATGACATAAGCAAATATTTAGTGAAATTCAAATTTGAAAGATTAAGTTTGATTGAGCAAGCAATATTGGTTTTGGGATATGTGGAAATGAAGCTTTTGGATATTCCTTCTCAAATAGCAATTAATATAGCTGTTAAATTAACTCAAAAATATTCTGATCAAGATTCATACAAATATATAAATGCTGTTTTGCAAAGGGTGGCAGATAATGAGTAATCCAATTAGTGTTTCTTTAATAAATAGGTATATAAAAGATGTTTTAGAAAAAGATTATAAGTTAAAAAACTTAAAAATAATCGGAGAAATATCTAATTTAAAAATGCATCAATCAGGTCATTGGTATTTTACTTTAAAAGATGAGTATTCAAGAGTAAGTGCAATAATGTTTAGCTCGTATTCTAGCAGGGTTAAAATTAAAATACAAGAAGGAATGAAAGTAATAGTTTCTGCAAATGTTGGTGTATATGAACAAGGAGGAACTTATCAGTTATATGTAACTGAAATTATTCCCCAAGGTATAGGATCTTTATATATTGAATTTGAAAAACTTAAGAAGATTCTTTTTGAAGAAGGTCTTTTTGATGATTCTCATAAAGCAAAAATACCAAGTTTTTGTCAAAAAATAGGTGTTATTACTGCTCCAAAAGGCGCCGCAGTAAGAGATATAATAACAACAATAAAAAGAAGATGGCCTGTTGCAGAAATAATATTAATACCTGCATTAGTACAAGGCGAAGGCGCAGCGCTTTCAATTGTAGAAGCTTTAGATATAGCTGATAAAATGAATTTTGATGTAATTATTTGTGGAAGAGGCGGAGGTTCTATTGAAGATCTTTGGCCGTTTAATGAAGAAATAGTCGCCAGAAAGATATATGAAGTTAAAACTCCTATAATTTCAGCAGTTGGACATGAAATAGATTATACAATAAGTGATTTTGTTGCTGATTTACGAGCACCAACTCCTACTGCAGCTGCAGAGATTGTGACTCCAAATCAGTTTGAATTTTCTCAACTTTTATTACAAACAAAAAGAAACTTAGTGTCATCATTTTATAATAAAACGGATTTATTAAATAAAAATATTCAAAATATTAAAAAAATAAATGCCTTAAATAGTGTTGATTCTTTATATATTAACAAAAGATTATATTTAGATAATATTCAAACATCAATATCTAAATTGAAAGAAATCTTTTTCAATAAATTGGTTTCTTCGTTAAAAGAAAAAAAAATAGTTTTGAATAATAATTTTTTTAAAATATATAATGAGAAAAATCATTATTTAGAAAATTATATATCGAAGATAGATTTATTGAGTCCACTTAAGGTTTTTAGTAGAGGATATGCAAAGGTTTCTAAAAATAATATTATAGTGACTTCAGTTAAATCTATAAAAGAAAATGATATTTTAAAAATATCTTTTAATGATGGAAACATAGATACTAAAGTAATTAATAAAAAGGAGGAATAACAAATGGAAAAAAAGGAATTTAATTTTGAAAATTCTATTACAAGACTAGATGAAATAGTAAAATTACTAGAAGATAGTAAAACTCCCCTTGATGAATCTTTAAAATTATTTGAAGAGGGGATATCTCTTGTAAGAAAATGTGAGTTAAACTCAAAGATGTAGAACAAAAAGCCACTAAAATTTTAGAAAACGGATCAATCAGCGATTTTGAAGCAAAGGAATAAAGTATTAAATGTCCAGAAATTATAAAGAGATTATTAATAGTTCAATTAATGATTTTATTGATTATACCAATCCATTACAAAAAATAATGAGCTATTCTTTGCTTGGGGAAAGCAAAAGAGTAAGATCAATTCTTTTCCTAATGATATTAGATTATTATGGATTAAACTATGAGAAATATTTAAATTTTTCAATTGCAATAGAATATATACATTCTTATTCTCTGGTTCATGATGATTTACCAGAAGTAGATGATTCGGATTTTAGAAGAAATAGACATTCTTGTCATGTTGAGTATGGCCATGCTAATGCTCTTTTTTGTGGAGATGCTCTTGTCACTGATGCATTTGGAATATTGTGTGATTGTGAATTTGTTAAAGAGAATAACATGATCGAAATAATAAAACTCTGGTCAAGATATTTTGGCTCATCAGGACTTGTATTGGGACAATTTAAGGATATTAACAAAAATTTTGAGTACTTTGATATAATATATCTAAAAACATCTTCTTTTTTTGAGTTAATATGTATAACAGCTCAAAAAATACTCGAAAATAGTAATTTAGTTGATGAATGGTCTTTAATAGGTAGATATATGGGTGATATTTATCAAATTAATGATGACTTGTCGGACTGTGATGTATCTGTTACAAAGGAATATTTAGAAACAAAACTTGCTGAAGAAAAGAAATTGTTAAGAGTTTTGATTAATAAAAATATAAATCAAAACTCTGATTTATATAACTATATTTTAAAAATTACTGATTTTTAATATAAAAGAATGGTTGGTGATTTAATTTTGAATTTAGATGAAATAACTGGTCCTGAATTTTTAAAGAAACTCGATAACAAGGAATTGATTTTGTTGGCTAAAGATATTAGAAAATCAATTATTGATGTTGTTTCAACAAAAGGTGGACATTTATCTAGTAATTTAGGTGTTGTTGAGTTAACTATTGCTCTTCATACTGTTTTTAATGCACCAAAAGATAAGATAATATTTGATGTTGGTCACCAATCTTATACACATAAAATTTTAACAGGTAGATATAATGAATTTAAAAATAGTCTTAGAGATTTTAAGGGAATTTCTGGTTATCAAAAAATCAAAGAAAGTGAATATGATTGTTATGAAGCTGGTCATTCTTCTACATCCATATCTGCAGCTTGTGGTTTTTTAAAGGCTCAAGAAATAAATTTAGAAAATAATGAAATAATTGCTGTTATTGGTGATTCTTCTATTACTTCCGGATTGGCATTAGAGGGATTAAATAACCTTTCTTCAATAAAAGGTAAGGTAATAATAGTCTTGAATGACAATGGAATGGCAATTTCAAGGCCTGTAGGAGGAGTTTCTAAAACATTTTCAAAAATAAGAAGTTCAATTACTTATACTTCAACCAAAAATCGTTTTAGAAAAATTCTCTCAAAAATTCCTTTTGGTGCAAAAATATATGTATTTTTGAGATATTTAAAAAATTCTATTAGAAGATTGTTTATTGAAACAACCCTATTTGAGAATTTTAACCTTGATTATATTGGGCCAATTGATGGACATAATATTAAAAAAATGATTAAAGCTTTCAATGTGGCAAAAAATTCCCATAAATCAATAGTTGTTCATGTTGTTACAAAAAAAGGCTTTGGATATAAACCAGCTGAAGACGATAAATACGGGAAATGGCACGGAGTTGAAAAATTTGATGTTTTTACTGGAGAGTTTTCAACTTCTAATGAAGAAAATAGCATTTCTTGGAGTGAGGCAATAGCAAATATTGTCCATGAATTTATGATTAGAGATTCAAAAATAGTAACTATTACACCAGCAATGATTGAAGGGTCAAAATTAAGTAAGATTTTTAGGGATTTTTCAAATAGATCTATTGATGTTGGAATAAGTGAAGAACATGCATTTACAATGTCAGGAAGTATGTATCTTGGTGGTTTGCATCCTTATATATCAATTTATTCAACATTTTTACAAAGGGCCTATGATGAAGTTTGTCATGATGTAGCTAGAATGAATTTACCATTGGTAGTTGGTGTAGATCGTGCAGGAATTGTTGGAAAAGATGGTGATACTCATCAAGGAATTTTTGATGTTGCATTTTTAAAAACCATACCTAATACTATTATAGCAATGCCAAAAGATTATGATGATGCTAAAAAATTATACGAAATTGCTTTTCAATACAAAAATTTATTTTTTATAAGATATCCTAGAGGAAAAACAAAAATTGAATCAGATGAAGATAAAAATAACGTGTATATTGGTAAATGGGATCTTTTTGAAAGCAATGCTAGTTCTAATTTGAATATAATAGTTACTGGACCAAATTTTGATATAGTTAGAAAAAAATTGTCTAAAGAAAAAATAGATTCTAATCTTGTTTTTGCAAGGTTTTATAAACCTATTGACAAGGATGTGCTGAAAAAAATTTGTGACAATGGCAAAACAATAATTGTATATGATATTTATTCTACAAAAGAAGGTTTATATGATTCAATATGTGAATATATGATAGAAAACAAATATAATTCTAAAGTTATTAATCTTTCTGTTCCGACAGATTTCATCCAACATGGCAATATTGATGAGATTTTGATTTCATTGAATTTGAGTATAGATGATTTAGTTAAAATAGCAAAAGGTGAGTTAAAGTGAGACTTGATTTATTTTTAGCATCTCATTTATTTTTTGATAAATCTCGTAGTCAAATACAAAAGGTAATAAGATCTGGAAACATAAAAGTAAATGGTAAAATTATAAATAAAACCGGATTTGAGGTAGATGAAATTAAAGATTATGTTGAATTTATTGGCGGTTTTAATTATTTTAAGTATGTATCTAAAGGTGGATATAAATTAGAAAAGGCCATTGAATTATTTAATCTATCTTTTTTAAATAAAAATGTCATGGATATTGGAGCATCCACTGGAGGATTTACTGATTGTAGTTTACAACATGGTGCAAAATATGTAGTTGCAATAGATGTTGGTCATAATCAAATGACTGGATCTTTAAAAAATAATAGTAAAGTTTTTTGCATGGAAAACACAAATTTTAGAGATTTGTCACCAAGTAATTTGCAAGAAAAAAACTTTGATTATTTTGTAATTGATGTTTCCTTCATATCTTTAAAACATATTTTTGAAAATTTAATTCAATTTACAAACAAAAATTCTAAAATAATTTCTTTAATAAAACCTCAATTTGAAGTTGGTAAAGAAAACATTGGTAAAAATGGTATTGTGAAAGACAAAAAAAATCATAAAAAAGCAATTTATGATGTTATAAATTTTGCACTATCAAATAAAATATATATTGAGTCTTTAACATTTTCTCCAGTAAAGGGTGGCAATGATGGTAATATAGAATTTTTAGCACTTTTTTCTTTAATGAAATGCATTGAAAATAATGATAAAATAAAAAGTATGGTAGATTATGTTGTAAATACTGCACATTTATTTTTTGAAAAAGAGGTGGACTAGGTATGATAAAGCAAATTACAATTAAAAATTTTGCAATTATTGACGATTTAGTAATAGATTTTAAAGATGGTTTTAATGTTTTTACAGGAGAAACAGGTGCTGGTAAATCCATAATAATTGATGCTTTATCACTTCTTACAGGAGAAAGAGCCAGTCCATCAATGGTGAGATATAATACAAATAAAGCCGTTATTGAAGGTGTGTTTGAGATTGACACCAATATTATAAATAAGCTTGATTTATCATCATATGTAGAAAACGATAATCTTCTTATAATTACTAAAGAAATAGATGCTGCTGGTCATTCACAAAGCAAAATAAATGGGCGGATTTCTACTTTAAATAATATAAAAAAAATAATGGTAAATATAATTGATATTCATTCACAAAATGATAATCAATATTTATTAGACAAAAATTCACACACACTACTTATTAATGAATATTGCAAAGCTGAAACTAAAAAAGAAGTTGCGGAATATATTTCTTCTTTTTCAAAATATACTTTAGATAAAAAAGAATTAGAAGATTTAAAAAAGATAAATTATGATAAAGATGTTTTAGACTCTTTAAAATTTCAGCTATTAGAAATAGAGAATGCTGATTTAAAGGAAAATGAAATAGAAGAATTAGAAATTGAACAAAAAAGAATTCAAAACTTTTCTAAAATAAGTGATAAGTATAAAGAATTATCTTTTTATATTAGTAGCGATTCGGGGTCTTTAATAAATCTTTACAACGCTAAAAAAGTAATAGAATCTTTTTCTAATGATCCGATGTTTTCAAAGCATATAGATTTAATAAACGATTTATATTATAGACTTGATGACTTAGCAAGTGATATAAAAAGTGATTATGAAAGCATCAATTATGATGAGTACAAAATAAATGAAATACAAGAAAGAATTTTTCAAATAAATAAATTGAAAAGAAAGTATAATTCTACAACCACACAAGAACTTTTTAGTTATAAAGATTCTTTAATTAAAAAAATTGAAAATATGGAAAATTTATTATTTAAAATTGAAAATTTAGAAGAAGAATTTAAAAAATCAAAAGAAGATGTTTTTAAAAATGGGGCAATATTAGCAAAAAAACAATTATTAATTTCTCAAAAATTACTAAAAGAAATAAAAAATCAATTAAAATCTCTTTACTTACCTAATGCTAATTTTGATTTAAAAGTAAATTCTTTAAAAGAGCCATCGTGCTTGGGAACTTATGATTATGAGTTCATTGTTAGTTTAAATCCAGGAACCCCTTTATTACCATTAATTAAAGTTGCATCTGGTGGTGAAATGAGCAGATTGATGCTTGGTCTTAAAGTTATTTTTAATTCATTATATGGAATATCAACATCAATTTTTGATGAAATTGATGTTGGTGTTAGTGGAAAAGTATCAAGATCATTAGGAGAAAAAATGATGGAGTTATCACACAAAACTCAAGTTGTTTGTATAACTCATTCCCCACAAATAGCTTCTATAGGTAATAGTCATTATCGTGTTGAAAAAGTTATCAAGAATAATAATACTTATACTATTGTAAATTTTTTGAATAAAGAGCAAAGAATTAGTGAGATAGCAAAAATGTTGAGTGGTTCAAATACTCCTACAGAACACGCTATCGCTAATGCTATTGATTTATTGGAAAATTAAGTATATTTTTATCGTTTTTTTAATAAAAAAATGATAATGTCTGCAATAATCACCTTTATCCTTCTTTTAATTCATTGTATATTTTTAATAATTTATTGAATGGAGGATTTTTATGAGGAAATATAGTGTTTTTATTGCAGATAAAGACTTAAAAAGTATTGTGAATTTAAAAAATCAAATATCTTGTTTCAAATCATTAAAATTTTTAGACTATGCAAATGATGGTGATGAATGCTTTCAGAAATTAATCAATTATAAAAAAGTTGATTTTTTAATTTTAGATTTGATTTTACCCAAAATTGATGGCTATTTATTATTAGAAAAAATAAAGAATAATAAAATAATAAGTATTAAAAATATAATATGTACATCTTATTTTTCAAATGAAGAGTTCATGAAATATATGAAAGATTTAAATGTTAAATTCTTTTTTATTAAACCTTATGATTATAATCAAATACTAAAATTGATGGAAATATTGACTTCAAATAAATCATTAAAAATTATTGAAAAAATTCAATCAAAAGAACAAATTAATATAGAAAAAAATGTTGATATTTTACTTTCTAAACTTAAAGTACCCTTGAATTTGGTAGGACATAGGTATCTTAAGTCATCAATATTGGAAGTATTACAAAATGAAGAAATGCTTTTTAGAATAACAAAACTTCTTTATCCAACCATTGCTAGCAAACACAAGACAACTTCATATAGAGTTGAAAGATCCATAAGAAGTGCTATTAAAATAACATGGCAAAGAAATAATTGTGTCAATATACATGAGTTATTCGGAATCATTCCAAGTTTTAAAAAAGAAATACCATCTAATTCTGAATTGATTTCATTAATCAGTGAAAAAATAAAAATGGATTTCAAAAATTTAATTTAAAAGAACTTACATTCTTTAATATTTTTCTAAATATTGGTATAATTTATTAAGGGTAGGTGGTAAGTATATGAGTAAAATATTATTGCATATTGATATGAATGCTTATTTTGCAACATGTGCTCAAATTGAAAACCCTAAGTATAGAAACAAACCAATTGCTGTTGGTGGTAAAAGTACGCGTTCTATTATTACTACTGCTTCATATGAGGCTAGGAAATATGGAATAAAATCCGCTATGCCTGTTTTCCAGGCAAAAAGATTATATCCGGAGATAATTATTGTTAATCCCAATTTTAAAATATATGAAAAATACACAAAAATGTTTATTAATGTAATAAAGAAGTATGCTTCCAAAATTGAACTTGTTAGTATTGATGAATGTTATGTAGATATAACAAAAGAGGTTGATAATTACAAAAATCCTTTAAATTTTATAAAAAAAATTCAAAATGATATTTACAATAGCACAGGATTATCTTGTTCAATAGGAGTTGCACCAAATAAGTTTTTAGCCAAAATGGCCAGTGATTATGAAAAACCAATGGGACTTACCATAATTAGAAAAAGAGATATTGATAAAATATTGTGGCCAATAAAAATAGAAAATATGTATGGTTGTGGTAGAAAAACTTCCAAGATGCTAAAAGAAGAGTTCAATATTTTAACTATAGGTGATTTTGCAAAATCAAATGATGAAGAATTAAAAAAAAGATTAGGTAAATCGTTTGAAATCTTACATTTATGGGCAAGTGGTGGTGGAGATGATAATGTTCAGGAAGAAAAAAAAGATGTTAAAAGTATTGGAAATTCTGAGACATTAATTCACAACAGTAGTGATTATAAAGAAATCAAAGATGAGATAATAAAGTTGGTAAGAACAATTGAAAAAAGAGCCAAAAATAAACAATTATATGGTAGCGGTGTTTCTATTGTTATAAAATATTCAGATTTCACAATAATTAATAGAAGTAAATCAGTTGATTATCCACTGCAAGATTTTGATGAAATTCTTATTATTGCTGTAAAATTATTTGAAGAAAATTATGATTTTGGAAGAGAATTACGTTTAATTGGAGTAACTTTAATCAATGTTAAACCTCTTAGTGAATTTGTAAGACAGATATCTCTTTTTGATTTGAATCAGCAAAAAAATTTAAATTCTTCCAAGTGTAAGCAACTTGTTAATTCTATTAATACACAATTGGGAAAAGAAGTATTGAAAATTGCTTCGGACATAAAAGGAGAATCAGTATAATTATGAAGGATGAAAAATTATTGGAACTATATAACGAATATTTAGTAATTAAAAAAAATCTTTCAAAAAATACAATTGCTTCTTATTTTTCCGTTCTTAAAATTTTTTTTAATTATTTAAAAGATAATTCTTCAATTAAATTATGCGAAGTTGAAACAGAGCTTATTAGACAATATCTCAAATTTGAGGGCGATTTCAAAAAAAATAAATCATTAACATTAAGTCATAAAATAATTGTTTTAAAATCATTTTATAACTATTTATATAGTGAAAAATTAATTGATTATGATCCAACTTCTTTAATAGATAATAATTTGCGCGGGCTTCATATTCCTAATTTTATAACAGAAATTGAGTTTCTGAAAATATTAGACGCTATCCCTGATAATGGTAGTATTAATTATAGAAATAAACTCATAATTGAAATGATGTTTGATAATGGATTAAGAATTTCTGAAGTTTTATCATTGAATTTAAATGAAATAGATTTTTCTACTTCAACTATAAGAATAAATGGAAAAGGAAATAAGCAAAGAATAGTTTTAATAGGGGACTATGAAAAAGAAATGCTTAATACTTACTTAAATATTCATCGTCCTAAGATTCTAAAAAAAATGAGGTCAAATTTATTGTTTACCACTGGTAAAGGTAATATAATTAATAGAGAATACATATTTAGAATTCTTAAAAAATATTCTAAAATAGCTGGTATAAATAAAAACGTATCACCTCACGTTCTAAGACATTCTTTTGCAACAAGCATGTTAGAAAATGATGCAGATTTACGAAGTATACAAGTATTATTAGGCCATAGTGATATTTCTACTACTCAGATTTATACGCACGTTTCAACAAAACATTTAAAAGAAAAATATGATGAATTTATTCCAGTACTAGGAGAAAAGGAGGAAGAAAAAAATGACAAAAAATAACTTTAGAAGAGTATTTTTGATAGTTTTAGATTCTGTAGGAATTGGGCACGCAAAAGATGCAAAAAAATATGGAGATGAAGGTGCAAATACAATTCTCCATATAGATAAAGAAGTTAAAGGATTATATCTTCCAACACTTGAAAAATTGGGTCTTGGGAATTTTGACGATTATATAAAGATAAAAAAAATAAATCCTCATAAAAATTATATAGGAAGATTAGCTGAAAAAAGTTTAGGGAAAGATACAATGACAGGGCATTGGGAAATGATGGGTCTTAATATTACAAAACCTTTTAAAACATTTACAGATACAGGATTTCCTGAAGAATTAATAAATGAATTATCCAAAAAAACAGGATATGGTGTTATAGGAAATAAATCTGCTAGTGGTACTGAAATAATTAAAGAACTGGGGGAAGAACATTTGAAGACAAAAAAAATAATTGTCTATACATCTGCAGACTCAGTCTTACAAATTGCAGCAAATGAAAGAATAATTCCAGTTGAGGAACTATATAGAATTTGTGAAATTGCTCGTGAAATTACATTAAAAGATGAATGGAAAGTGGGCCGTGTTATAGCAAGACCATTTGAAGGAACTACTTCGGATAATTTTAAAAGAACTCCGAGAAGACATGATTATGCATTATCTCCTTTTTCTAAAACTTATTTGAATTATTTAAAAGAAAATAATTTGGATGTTATTGCAGTTGGTAAAATAAACGATATATTTAATGGTAGCGGAATTACACGTTCAATTAAAACTTCAAGTAACAATATGGGAATGGACACAGTAATTAGTTTAGCAAAAGAAGAATTTATGGGATTGTGCTTTGTAAATTTAGTGGATTTTGATATGGAGTATGGACATAGAAGAGATCCTCTAGGATATGGGAAGAGCTTAGAAGAATTTGATTTTAGATTATCTGAACTTTTACCAAATATTAGTAATGATGATTTGTTAATATTAACAGCTGATCATGGAAACGATCCTACAGCAAAAGGATCTGATCATACAAGAGAGAATGTTCCATTCATTTTGTATAGTCCAAGATTTCAAAGTGGTGCTATTATAGAAATTGGGGATACGTTTGGTAATATAGGAGCTACAATCGTCGATAATTTTGGGATTGGTACAAATAATTTATTGGGGATCAGTATTCTAAATAAATTAAAATAAATAATAATCAACATAACATAAATTATGCGAAGTAATATGTCTGAGTAAAAAGAGAAGTTAATAGCTTCTCTTTTTGGTGTTAGAAAATCATTTTCTCTATTATTAAAACAATTTTTTCTAAATTATCTTTATCAATTTTTTCAAATCTTCCTATATATGGTGAATCAATATCTAAAACTCCAACCATTTCATCTTTTGAGTGTATTGGTATAACTATTTCTGATTTTGAATTACAATCACATGCTATATGATCTGAAAAACTATGAACATCATCGACAACAATTGTTTTATTTGTTTCCCAACTTTTTCCACAAACTCCTCTTCCTTTTCTTATTATCGTACAAGCTGGTAATCCTTGAAATGGTCCAACAATTAATTCTTCATTTTGAACTAAGTAAAATCCGACCCAATTTATATCGCTTAAATATTGATTTAATAAAGCAGAAATATTTGCAAGATTTGCAATTAGTCCAGCATTATGAATAATTAATTCTTTTAAATATCTAATTATTGATTCATATTCTTTTATTTTATATTCTTTATCCATTAAATAATCTCCTAATATCAATTATTGGTTGATCTGCCCATAATTCTTCTAAACTATATTTTTCTCTTTCAGGTGTAAAGAAAATATGAACTATAATATCATCTATATCTACAAGTACCCATTCCTTATTTCTTCTTCCTTCAATGTGATTTACAAATATATTATGCTTTTTCAAGTCTTTTTCAAGATTTTCAGCAATAGCATTTGTTAAGGTTGTGTTATTAGCGTCGCATATTACATAATAACTGCATAAAGGATTTACTGCATTTACATTAATTACTATGATGTCATTGCCGCCGGTTTCATATATTGATTTAATGACTTTTTCTAGTTTCTGCATGTTTTTCCCCCTTAATATATTTATTATATGCACTTAATGTTAATTTATTAAATTCAAAATTAGCAATATTTAATTCTAAATAATCAAGATTTTCCTTAAGTACCAATTTAAACCCTTTATTGATGTTTTCTATACACATATAAATCATTGCATTTGAATTATAACCTCTTCCAGGTTCAATTTTATCAGCAACATAAATTATTTTTGCTAGTTTTGACATTTTATCGCTTGCTGTTGCGTGATATTTCATTGCTTCAATTATTTCTTTGTCATCAATATTATAATCGTTTTTCGCTATTACACATGCCAAAAATTGATGATATACACTTCTTGGGCATGATAAATTCTCGGGAAAATATTTTTTCATCAATTCAGCTTCTTTTTCTCTATTCAATTCTTTAGCACAATCATGTAGTATTCCAGCAATATAAGCTTTTTTTACATTAATATTATTGTTTTTAGCAATTTTTTTTGCAAGGTTTGCAACCCTTTTTGAATGTTTATAGCGATACTCGCTCAATTCTATTTTTAGTTTATTTTCAAGATATAGTCCATTTTCTTTAATATATTTTTTGACTTTTAAAGGTACGTCAAGATGTAAAAAATTTCTTATTATTGTACTAGAAATTAAAGGACCAGTAATCCCAATATCAATCACATTATATTTTCTTATGTTTGCTAAATTTTTTTGATATCCTACCCTATTAATTAGCACGAAATTAATTAAATTTGCTAAATCATCTATATCCTTCCATTCATTAAGTCTATCTAATTGATCAGTTCCAATTAAGTAATAAAATTTATTCTCTGGGAATTTAGCTATTAATGCCTTCATTGTATTAATAGTGTAGTTTATTTGTTTACTACTTGTGTTTTTTATTTCATAGTCACATAATTTATATTTCTTTTTATTTTTTATTGCTAATTTAACCATCTTAAGTCTATCAAACTGTGATGTTTTTAGTTTTTTCCAACGAGGATTTTTTGCAGGCATAAACCAGACTTCATCGGCATTTATTTTTTTCAAGGCAGCATCAGCAATTGCAAGATGTCCATTATGAATGGGGTCAAATGATCCTCCTATAATTAGAATTTTATTCATTAAGATTAATCCTTTGGAAGATCATAAATTTTGTTTTTACTTACTTTATAAATTATTATGGTATGACCAATGATTTGAACGATTTCTGCTTTAGTGTAACTACATATATCAAGAGCGATTTCTCTAGTGTTTTGCGGAGCAGTTTTTAACACATTAATTTTTATCAATTCATTTGCTTCTAGAGCATTATTAATTGATATTAATAGATTTTTATTTATTCCTTCTTTGCCAACTTGAAAAAAGGATGACAAAGAATTTGCCTTTCCTCTTAAAAAAACTTTTTGTTTATTACTAATCATATATTAGTCCTCCCCTATAAAAGATTCTTGAATAGAAATGCCCGTTCCTTTTGGTGCATAAACATTCAGATTGACATTACCTTTCATAATATCAATAAATGCCAATCCACTTATAATTAAAGATGTTCTTTTACTTTCTGGTATATAAATTTCCGTTTTTTGTAAATCATCAATGTTATTTATAATTTTACTTTTAGGAATAAACACTTTATCTAGAATGAATTTATTGAATTTTTCATTTGTCTTTTCATCAAGCTTTGCTCGATGCAATTTCACTTGATTATTACAATATACAATAAAAGAAGTAGAATTTCCATCAATAAAATCTATTCTTGCAATAGAACCTAAAAACAGGCTCTGTTTGTTGTTTAATTGAAAAACTTGAGGCTTAATTTCTTTTTGAGGAAGAATATATTTTAAATTTTTGCTATCAATGTAGTGATAAATATTTTTAGAGTTAAAAAGCCCTGGCGTATCGTACAAAAATGAATTATCACTAAATGGTATTTTTAAAGTCTTAAGTGTTGTACCAGGATAAACACTAGTTGTAACAAAAACATTAGTGTCATTTTTATAGTATTTTAATAGAGAATTTATGATACTAGATTTCCCCACATTAGCATTTCCAATAATATATATATTTTTAGATGAATCTGTTTTCTTTATTCTTGCAATTAAATCATCGAAATGAAAATTATTTTTAGTGCTTATTATTTCAATTGAATCATATGGAATATCATATTTATCAAGTTGATCACGAATTTTTATTAAAACCCTATTGATATTTATTGATTTAGGAAAAATATCAATTTTATTAATAACTACAATTATTTTATTGTTTTCTTTATATTTTTTTATTTCATTAATTAAACTTCCGTGAAAATTAAATAAATCAATTACATATAAAATTAAATTATTTTTTCCAGGTATTTCTAGAATATTCATGTATTCATTGTTATCAATTACAATTGATTTGTTTTCGTTATAATTTCTTAATTTAAAACAACGTTGACAAAAAATTTTATCTTTTGAAAGCAAAATATTACTAGGAACATATCCTGGTAAGTCTTCATCAATTGTTTGAATAATTGCTCCACAGCCATTACATACCTTTTCATTTGCCATATTATTGATTCCTTTCAACACTTTTCAATTTACCCTTTTTAGCAAGTGATTTTCTAATTATTTTATCAGCAAAACGATTGAATTTAGTAACAAATAAATCACTATTTGTAGCTGGTTCTACAAGAAGACTGCGACATTTTAGAATATTTGCCATCCAAATGTCGGTTAGTATTTGATCTCCAATTACAAGAGTTTTATTTATATCAATATTGTTTTGCTTAATAAATTTTTTTATTTTTTTTGTACAGGGTTTTTTTGTTGAATGAAGATATTTGATATTAATTCGTTCACAAAATTTTTTTACTCTATCCTCTTTATTATTAGAAATTAAATAAAATTCTATTCCTAGTTTTTTTATTAAAGAAATAATTGAAACTACTTTATTGTTTGGTAAGTCAACATAGTGCTCAACAATAGTATTATCTAAATCACAAAGAATGAAGTCAATTTTATTATTTTTTATAGATACAAAATCTATATTGTAAAAATTATTTGAATACCAAGTTGGTTTAAAAAATTTATACACTAATCTCATCTCCTTCATTTTAAATCATTATCATGCAATTTTAAAGATAAAAGACTACAAATCATCAATAAAATCAAAAATTGTTGGTTCTTTTTTTGTTTTTTCTAGTTTTTCTTCTTTTTGTTCGTTGTTATTATTTGGTGTTATATTTTCATCTTTGATTTCTTTTTCTTTAAATTCAAATGTTGGAGTATTTTCATCAATAACAGGGACATATAAATCAGAAACAGCAACAATATCCTCATTGGATTCGCATTTATAGATATTTTTTAAACTTTTACCAATAGGTGAAGCTTTAAAAGATTCCATTTTAATTTCGATAAGATCTTTTATTGTTGACAATGCATAATAAATATTTGATGCCTCACCTCTATTTATTGAAATTATAGATTGAGGGTTGCTTTTATAATATTTAAATAATTCTTGAGCTTTTAATAAACGGCTGGAACTTTTTACAAGTAACGAAGGATTAAATACTTTATAATCTCCTTTGTTGCTAAAAACAATTAAGTTATCTTTAAGTGATTTTGTTATTGAAAAGAATGCTGAAATTTCATCTTTAGAATCGATTTTCATTGCTTTTACACCTGCAGCTTTATATCCTATTACGCTGACACAAGACTCGTGATAACAAGTAATTTTGCCGAATTTACTAATTAATATAAAGTCGGAATCTCCATCGCTATAGCAAACTCCAACAACAGAATCATTATCTTTTAATTTTATACAGCTCATTGCTTTTGAATATCTTGAAACTGAAAAATCTTTAAGTTTTGAACGTTTAATTTGACCATTTTTACTACATATATCAATGAATATACCATCCTTAAAGTTTTTTACTAAGAAGGCATTAATAATCTTTTCTTCACCATTTAACGAAACAAGATGACTAATATGCTTTCCTTCTTCTTTCCATTTTGTATCCATTAATTCAAAAACTGGAATATAAAGAAAATTTCCTTTATCCGTAAAAACTAAAAGTATATCAGCAGTATTTGCTTGGGTTATTCCTAAAATGAGATCGCCATTTTTATATCCAGGAAGTGTTCCATCACTTGCGGAGAAAGATTTGATTGAAGAACGTTTGAAATAACCATCTCTAGACAAAGAAATATATACTTCTTCTTTTATAATAGGTTTATTTTCAAAAGAGAAGTCAATAAATTCACCATTTATTTGAGATAGACGTTTGATTTTATAAATTTTTGATAAACTACTCAATTCATCAACAATAGTTCTTTTTAAAACATTTGGATTTTCAATAATTTCTTCAAGACCTTCAATTGAAGTTAATAATTGAGATTTTTCGCTTTCTAGAGTTATTATTTCAGTAGATGTTAATCTATACAAATGTAGCATAACTATTGCTTCAGCTTGTTTTTCACTTAATTTAAATCGATTTATTAAATTAATTTTAGCAGAAGATTTATCTTTACTGCTTCTAATAATTTCGACAATTTCATTTAAATTATTTTTAGCCAAAATTAATCCATCAACAATATGAATTCTAGATTTAGATTTTTCTAAATCAAAATTGCTTCTTCTTAAAATAACATCAATTTGATGAGAAATATAGTAATCTAAAATATCAATCAAGCCTAATTGAAGGGGCTTTTTATTGCAGATTGCTACTATGTTATATGTATACTTAAGCGATAATTTAGTCTTTTTCATCAAATAATTGATAATGTTTTCATAATCGGCTTCTTTTTTCATTTCAACAACTATTCTTAATCCTGTTCTATCGGATTCATCTCTAACTTCAATAATTCCATCAACTTCTTTATCAATTCGTATTTTATCTATTGAGGCAACTAAATCAGATTTCACTACCTCAAAAGGAATTTCTGTGATTACTAATATAATTGAATTTTTTTCTTTCAAAATTTCTGTTTTTGAAACTATTTGAACTTGTCCACTTCCTGTTTCAAAAGCGGATTTTATACCATCTTTATTGCAAACAATTCCTCCAGTAGGAAAATCAGGTCCAGAAATAATTTTCATCAAATCTTCAAGATTACAATTTGGATGTTTTATTCTATATATAGTAGCATCTACAACTTCATTAAAATTATGTGGAGGAATATTAGTAGCATAACCAGAGGCAATGCCTTTAGCCCCATTTATTAAAATATTCGGGAATTTTGCTGGTAAAACTGTTGGTTCTTCAGTAGTATCATCAAAATTAAGTGCAAAATTAACGGTATTTTTATCTATATCTTTCAATAATTCACTACTTATTTTTGATAATCTTGCCTCTGTATAACGCATTGCAGCAGGTGGATCATTATCTAAAGAGCCATTGTTTCCGTGCATTTCAATTAATGGAGTGCTTTGCTTCCACCATTGAGACATTCTTACCATAGCTTCATATACGCTTGAATCTCCATGAGGATGATAATTTGCAATGACATATCCAACGGTTTTTGCAGACTTTCTAAAAGGATTGTTGAATGTGTTTCCATCAACAAACATAGAATATAAAATTCTTCTTTGAACTGGTTTTAGACCATCTCTAACATCTGGTAATGCTCTATCTTGTATAATGTATTTAGAGTATTTTCCAAAACGATCTCCAATAATTTCTTCTAAAGAATAATCATAAATATCTTTTGACACTATTCTGCACCATCTTTCTTAAAAGAATCTTCTAAAGTAAATTTAACATTTTCATCAATCCATTTACGACGAACTTTAGGATCTGCTCCCATTAAGACATTAACACGTCTTTCAGCGAGGGCACCATCTCCAATATTTACTTTAATGAGTGACCTTGTATTTGGATTCATTGTTGTTTCCCATAATTGAGGGGCATTCATTTCCCCAAGCCCTTTATATCTTTGTATTATATATCCAGGACCAAAAAGTTTTTTTTGCTCTTCAAGTTGATTATCATCCCAACAATAAGCAAATTTTTCATTTTTCCCACTACCTTTTGAAAGCTTATAAAGTGGCGGCATAGCAATGTATATATGACCTTGCTCGATTAAAGGTTTCATAAACCTATAAAAGAATGTTAAAAGCAAAACTTGAATATGTGCCCCATCTGTATCAGCATCAGTCATGATAATTATTTTCCCATAATTGATTTCTTGAATATCAAACTCTTTACCGACACCAGCACCTATAGTGTGAATTATTGTTGATATTTCCTCGTTTTTAATTAATTCATCAATTACATTTTTTTCTGAATTTATTACCTTTCCTCTTAGTGGTAAGATTGCTTGAAACACTCTATCTCTTCCTTGCTTTGCACTCCCACCAGCTGAATCTCCTTCAACAAGAAATAATTCGCATTCATTTCTTTTTTTAGACTGAGCGGGTGTTAATTTACCCGACAATAATTTTTCAACTTTACCTTTTTTATTGCTTCTAGCCTCTTCTCTTGCTTTTCTTGCTGCTTCGCGAACAGAAGATGCACGATGTGCTTTACCAATAATCAAATTAGCAAAATCCTTGTTCTCTTCTAGATAATAAGAAAGTTTCTCATATAATACTGATTCTACAGCAACTTTTGCTTCAGGAGTACCCAATTTTGATTTTGTTTGCCCTTCAAATTGCAAGAATTTTTCGGGAATTTTCACAGAAACAATAGCCGTTAATCCCTCGCGGTAATCACTACCATCTATTTTATCTTTTTCCTTAATTAAATTATATTTTTTACCAAAGTCATTCATACATCTTGTAAAAGCAGATCTTAATCCTGTTTCATGAGAACCACCATCATCGGTTTTAACATTATTTACAAATGATAAAACTGTTTCATCATAAGAATCACTAACATATTGCATTACTACTTCAATTTCAATATCCTGGTTTAATCCCGAAAAATATATTGGTTGATTCAAAGGAGTGTTTCCCTCATTAATAAACTCAACATAAGAAATTAAACCATTGTCATAGATATAATTATTAATTGTGTTATCTCTTTCATCAACTAAAACCATTTCCACACCTTTTAATAAAAATGCGTTTTCTTGTAATCTTTCCATTATTATTGATTTATTAAATTCAGATTTTGAAAAGAAGTTATAATCAGGGATAAATTTAACTTTAGTTCCATTTACTTTGCTATCACCTATAATAGATAGTTTAGATATAATTTTACCTCCATCTAAATATGTTTGCTGATATTTTTTACCATCTCTAGATATTGTAACTTCCATGAAAGTACTAAGAGCAGTTACCACTGATGCCCCAACGCCATGTAACCCTACGCTAGATGAATAGGAATTTGAATTAAATTTTCCTCCAGCATGCAAAATAGTATAAACAACCTGAGGTGTAGGAATACCACTTTTATGTTTACCAGTAGGAACGCCTCTTCCATTATCTTCAATTGTAATACTCTTATCTTTTCCTATAGTAACAATTATTTTTTTGCCAAATCCTGCCATGGCTTCATCAATTGAATTATCAATTATTTCCCAGGCCAATCTATGTAAACCTCTACTATCTGTAGAACCAATATACATACCAGGGCGTTTTCTTACAGCCTCAAGACCTTCTAAAATCTCAATATTGTCTTCAGAATAACTTCTAATATTTACATTTTTCTTTTGATCCACAAGTATACCTCCCAAAATTATGAAATTAACTTTCAAAATGAAAATTATTAAGTACCATATTTATATAAAAAACTTAGTTTAACAATTAATATTATACAAGATATTCTATTATTTTTCACTATAATATATTATAATATTAGGGTATATTTTGGGAAAGGAGTGTATAATCTTGAATATTGTTTATTTGCTTATTTCAATTATTATAGGGTATCTTTTTGGATCAATTCCATTTGCATTAATTGTTGGGAAAAGTTTTTTTAATAAAGATATTAGAGAATTTGGATCAAAAAATTTGGGCGGTACCAATGCTGGTAGAGTTCTTGGCATGAAGGCTGGAGCCACTGTTATCGCTTTAGATATTCTTAAAGTTGTTTTATGCTTTAGCATAGTATATATTATATTCAATGTACTTTTAAATGACTATAATTATACTTATTATTTACTTTTTAGTGGTTTATTTGCAATTATTGGGCATTGTTTTCCGGTTTTTGCTCAATTTAAAGGAGGAAAAGCTGTTTCTACTTTAGTGGGTTTTGCATTGTGTACAAATTACATAATATTGATAATAGCTGTATTGTTCTTTTTAATCACATTAAAGAGAACTAAAATGGTATCTCTTTCATCGCTAATAGGATCATTAGTAGGTGCAATAATCAGTTTTATACCAATATTTAATTTTTCAATGTTATATGGAATTCCTCAAAATATTTATTATGGAATATTTATGAGTCTTGCAACTTTAATCTTGTTTATTAGACATTATCAAAATATTAAAAGAATAATTTCAAAAACTGAAAATAAAATTAAATGGATGAAATAAAAAAAAGGTCAAGATGACCTTTTTTACTTATATTGATTCATTGAATTCATAACTTGCTTAATTTGTGATTCTGATGGTTTTCTACCCATAGATAAGAACATTGCTCTTATCATTTTTTCATTAACTGGAGGATTTTTTGCCAATTCTCTTTTTAAATACCATCTAGCAATTAAAAAACCAGCTATTCCTCCAATGATTAAACCGCCAATCATCCACGCAATATTTTGCCAACCCATTAATAAACACCTCCCAAATATGATTTACCATAAATATTTTAAACTATTAACATAATTATTACAATGTAAAATAATTATAATTATAAAAGACTTTTTATATAATTAACTACATCTAACACAGAAAATCCATAATTTGCGATTACATCGTTAGCTTTTCCGCTTTTTCCAAATTTATTTAAATCATAAACATTCATTGCATATTTGTATAATATAGCTGAAGATGCCATTTCAATTGCCACTATATTTTCTCTTTTATTTTTTAAAATTTGTAATTTTTCTTTTAATGATAAATTATCAAATAAATTCCAAGATGGCATTGATACTACTCTAATATCAATATTTTCTTTTAATAATTCTTTTTGAACATTAATTGCTAAATTAACTTCACTTCCACTAGAAATTATTGTTAATTGTGCTTTTTCTTTTTCTTTACTTGCCACATAGGCTCCTTTTATAAAACTTGAATAATCAGGCATCTCACAATCTACTACCAAGTCTTGACGACTTAAGATTAAACAAGTAGGACTTTTTTTACTTTCAATCGCAAATTTCCAAGCTAATGAAGTTTCATTTGCGTTTGCTGGTCTTATAACATTTACATTTGGAATCAATCTAAGGCTTGATAATTGCTCAATAGGTTGATGAGTTGGACCATCTTCTCCAACGGCAATGGAATCATGTGTTAATACATATATTGCTGGTAATTTCATTAATGCAGTTGTTCTAATAGATGCCTTAAAATAATCAGAAAAAACTAAGAAACTCCCTACAAATGATCTAACCCCACCATGAAGTAACATTCCTGTTTGAGCACAAGACATAGCAAATTCTCTAATACCATAATTAATATTTCTACCTGAATAATTAGAGTAAGAAAATTCACCACCATCGTTTATGTTGGTATTTACAGATTTTGCGACATCTGCAGCTCCACCCAACAAATTAGAAATATTTTTTGCTAAAATATTAATTAATTTATTTGATGTATTTCTCGTGGCTTCTTTATAATCTAATGGAAAGAAAGGGTATTCAATGTCTGAATAAGAATTATTTAAGTTTCTTTCTAAATCATTGGCTAATTCTTGATATATATCTTTATATTTTTTATACATTTTGTTCCATTTATTGTAAGTTCTCTTTCCTCTTTTAAAAAATGTCTTATTGTAAAGATCATACACTTCTTGAGGAACTTCAAAGTCATTATATTCCCAGGCTATTTTATTTTTAATATTTCTAGCATCCTCATCTCCAATAGGAGAACCATGAACTTTAGATGTATTCTCATTTTTTGATAAATATCCAATAATTGATTTAACAATAATTAAAGTAGGTTTAGATGATTTTTTTGCTTTTTTAATCATTTTATTGGTGATTTCAATATTGTTTGCATCTTCAACATTTAAAACATTCCATTCACATGACTCAAATCTTTTTTTAACGTTTTCTGAAAAGGCAACATCTAAATTTGCATCAAGAGTTACGGAATTACAATCATAAATTAAAATTAATTTGTTAAGTCTTAAATGACCAGCAAGAGATATTGCTTCTTGTGTAACTCCTTCAAATAAATCTCCATCACCACATAAAGCATATGTATAATGGTCAAAAATTGGAAAATTTTCTTTATTGTATTTTGAACTTAGAAATTTTTCAGCCATTGCCATCCCAACAGCATGAGCAATACCTTGCCCTAAAGGCCCACTAGTGACATCAACTCCATCAGTATGACCATATTCTGGATGACCAGGAGTTTTTGAATCCAATTGCCTAAAATTTTTAATATCTTCAATAGAAAGATTATATCCACACAAATGTAAAGTTGTATATAAAAGCATTGATGCATGGCCACTTGCTAAAATAAATCTATCTCTATTTATCCATGATGTTTTTTTGGGATAGGCGTTTATAAAGTTGCTATATAAGGTAAACATAGTAGGTGCTGCTCCTAGCACCATTCCTGGATGACCAGATTTTGCTTTATTTACTGCATCTATTCCTAAAATTCTAATAGTATTAATAGCTAATTGCTGATTGTTATCCATAACTTTCTCCCCTTTATTTCTTATGATATTATAGCATAAATATATTGATATAAGAATATAACGACATAAAAAAAGTCTAGAAGTCCGGTCATTCCCAGTAAGTTAAGGTGGGTGAACTGTTTTTTGTTTTAGGATTCTAAATAGATAGCCTTCAACACCACAAAAAGACATCGTTCTCCCTAGTCAGATATGTCGGAAACGCAATATACTTCTAGACAATATTATTATATCACAAAATACTTAAATGTATAATTATTTCTTAGAGTTAATACTTATAGAAAGTTCATCTAGTTGTTGTTGGGAAACTTCAGTTGGAGCTTCAGTCATTGGACAAACTGCAGAAGCATTTTTAGGAAATGCAATTACATCTCTAATACTATCGCATCCACACAATATCATCGCAATTCTATCAATTCCAAATGCAACTCCACCATGAGGAGGTGTACCATATTTAAAAGCATTTATAAAGAAGCCAAATTTATTTTCAATTTCCTTATTAGTTAATCCTATTATGTCAAATACCTTTCTTTGTATTTCTTGATCGTATATTCTTAAAGAACCACTTCCAAGTTCATAACCATTTAAAACAAGGTCATAGTGATGGGCTCTAACTTTATGAGGGTCTGTGTAAAGAAGAGGGATATCCTCATCATATGGTCTAGTAAAAGGATGATGAGTTGAACTGTAAGTGTTACTTTCATAATCGTAATCAAATAGTGGAAAATCGACTACCCATAGCATGTCATATCCTACTAATAATTCATTTTTAAATTTCTTACCAAGCGTAGTTCTAATTGCACCTAAAGAAGTACAAACATATTCCCATTCCTTTCCAGCAACAGCAAAAATCATATCACCATTTTTTAAATTAAGAACTTCAGACAATTCTTTTTTTTCTTTTTCAGATAATATCTTTGACATTTGACCTTCAAAATTATTATTTAAAAATCTCATCCACATTAATCCTTTAGCATGATTTTTCTTAGCAATTTCTGTCAACTCATCAATAGTTTTTCTCGAAATATCAGTAGATTTATCTTCAACTTTTATGGCTTTAACTACTCCATTATTACTTAATGAATCCTTAATAATAAAAGTCTCATTATTAACTAAAATATTGCTTATATCAACCAATTCATAACCAAATCTAGTGTCGGGCTTATCACTTCCATAACGATTTAATGCATCTTTAAAGCTTATTCTTCTTAGGGGTAAATCAAGTTTATAATTTGTTACATTTAAAAACATATCTTTAAACATTTTTTCAAGAAGTGTCATTATTTCTAATTCACTCATGAATGAAGTCTCAATATCAATTTGAGTAAAATCTGGTTGGCGATCTGCTCTTAAATCTTCATCTCTAAAACAACGAGCAACTTGATAGTATTTTTCAAAACCAGCAATCATTAAAAGTTGTTTGAATAATTGTGGTGATTGTGGTAAAGCATAAAATTTCCCAGGATTTACTCTTGAAGGAACAAGATAATCTCTAGCACCCTCAGGAGTTGTTTTTGCAAGTATTGGTGTTTCTATTTCAATGAAATCTTCATTATCCAAGAATGAACGAAATGCTTTGATTATTTTGTGTCTAGTAATCAAATTCTTTTGCATAACTGGTCTACGTAAATCTAAATAGCGATATTTCATCCTAGTATCTTCTAAAGCATCAGTTTCATCAGCAATTATTAATGGTGTTAATTCTGATTTATTGACAATAATTACGTTTTCAACATTTATCTCAATATCTCCTGTTGGAAGAATAGAATTCTTACTTTTTCTTTCAATAACATTTCCTTCAACACTAATAATATATTCATTTTTAATCTTTGAAGCTATTTCAGAAAAGTTTTCATTAAGAACTATTTGAGTAATTCCATATCTATCACGTAAATCTATAAAAACTATTGATCCAAAATTTCTTTTTTTTGATACCCAGCCAACTAATTGAACATGCTCACCAACATTATTTAATCTTAATTCACCATTATTTTTTGTTCTATACATATATTTATCCTCCAATGATAGTTTTTCTACTCATCATGATGATTATGACAATTGCAAGTATGGCTTTCATCATTATCACATTCACAATTATCTTCACCACAACTACAAGTATGCTCATCTTTATTATGATTATGACAAGTACATTCGTTATTTTCGTGGTGATGATCATGAGGCTCTTCTTCAATTAAATCATTAGTGAAAAAATCTAAAATTTCTGCTACAGGGATGGTAATTTGAGTTTTTGTTTTGTTATTTTTTATCGTTACTGTATTAGAAAGCATTTCATCGTTTCCCACTAAAACATTATATTTTGAATTTTTTCTATCGGCAATTTTAAATAAAGACTTAATCGACTTTTCACTAAAATCAATATCAGAGGCAATTTGATTAAATCTTAAATACATCACTATTTGGAAAGCATATGAATTAACTGATTTATCAAGTGGCATAACATAAGCTAATATTTCATTTTTTATTTCGCTAAATAAGTTTTGTTCTTCCATAATTAATATAATTCTTTCTATTCCAAAAGAATAACCAATAGATGAAAGTTGTGGACCACCAAGATCTGCAACCAAATTGTTATAACGGCCTCCACCACCTATTGCACCATAGTTTTGTTTATCTGTTTTGACATGTACTTCAAAAACAGTCTCAGAATAATAATCTAAGCCTCTAACTAACGAATCATCAATTTCGTAATCTACTTGATATTCATCTAATATATCAATTAGATTTTTAAAATAATTTTTAGAATCATCAGATAAAAAATCACTTATTTTTGGTGCTTCTTTAAAATAATCCTTATTAGAGTCTATTTTGCAATCTAAAATTCTAAGAGGATTTTTTATATACCTTGTTTTACAATCATCACATAAGTCATCCAAATACTTAGAAAAATAATCTTTAAGAGCTTTTCTATATTTAGTGCGACATTCTTCATCACCAATATTATTTATTTTAAAATAAAGACCTGTGATTCCTAATTCATTTAGTGAATGATACATTTCTAAAATAACCTCAGCATCATGATATAGAGAATTTATTCCAATTGATTCAATACCAAATTGATTCAGTTGCCTATATCTTCCAGCTTGAGGTCTTTCATAACGAAAGACATCGTAGTTATAATAAACTTTATATGGAAGATCTGCAGTTGCATATAATTTATTTTCAACAAAAGCTCTAATTATTCCTGCTGTTCCTTCAGGTCTTAAAGTAATAGATCTCTTTCCTCTATCTAAAAAAGTATACATTTCTTTGTTAACAATGTCACTTGATTCTCCTACCGAACGAGTGAAAACTTCCGTGTTTTCAAACATTGGTGTTTGAATTTCGTTAAATCCAAAAAAATCAGCTACATTTCTTAACACAAATAAAACATACTCTTTTTTAATAGCTTTATCTGGTAGAATATCTTGTGTGCCTCTTGGCAAAGTGTATTTTGACATAAATTTTCCTCCTAATAAAATAAAAAATACGTCCTAAGGACGTATTATTAACGTGGTACCACCTTAGTTCATAAATTATTATAAATTTATGCACTTAAGGTTTTAACGCAACTAACGTCAATAGCTAAATAATTCACTATTGCTCCTCCCAAATGTCCCAAATACTTCTTTTAAAGTGTTTCCATCAATACACTCTTTCTAGATAAAATAGGTATTTTTCTTTTTTTCATTGGATTTCAAAAATATTATAATATTTATATGAATTTATGGCAATATTAATTTTTAGTATATCTAATAATTTCATATATATCTGGTATTGAAGATTTTATAGAATTCATAATATCATTTAACTCATTAGCATCTTTAACTTGTATGCATAAATTAATAAGTGCAGTGCCTGTAGTATCATGGCTGCTGGCCTTTACAGAGGTAACAGGGACTTTAATGGAACTTAGGTAATTCATTACATCTACAAGTAACATTTGCCTATCCTTGGCACTTATTTGAATATCCACATAGTGTTTTGAAGTATCGTTACTTATGAAATCATAATCCCATTCAACATCTATTAATCTTTGTGTCTCATTTTTTATATTAGGACAATCACTTCGATGTATTTTTACTCCTTGCCCTTTAGAAACATAACCTTTTATTGAATCTCCAGGGATTGGTGAACAACATTGAGAAAAACTAATTGCAATGCTATCAACTCCAGGAACAATTACACCTATTTTACTGGCATTATGATCTAATACCTTTTTTCTAGATCTTTGTAAAAATTCATTCTCTCTTTCTTTCTCTTTTTTTAATTTTACTTCTTCAGCTTTTAAATTTTCGATAACACCTTTGATGTTAATTGATTTGTTATAAACAGCTATCAAAAACTGTTCAATAGTGTCAACATTATGTGAAGACAAAAACTTCTTATCTTCAAAACTTTTAAAAGTATTTTTAACATCAAATTTTTCATTTCTCAGTAATTCTTCAATATTATTTTTAGAAGTTTCTATTATTTCTTCTCTTTTTTCTATACTATTGTGCTTTATTAAAGCTTTCTTGATTGCATTTTTTGCACTATTTGTCTTTACTATTTTGAGCCAACCTTCACTAGGAACACTGTTGTTTTTCGAAGTTTTTATGTCACAAATATCTCCGGTTTTTAAAACCGTATTTAAAGGAACTAAAACTCCATTTACAACTGCTCCTACTGTGCTATGCCCGACTTGTGTATGTATTTTGTAGGCAAAATCAAGAGGGGTTGAACCATTTGGTAAATCGATCACCCTACCTTTAGGGGTAAGAATGTAAACATTAGCTTCAAAAATATCTTTTTGAAGTGATTCCATATAATTTTGGGCATCATCAGATTCGTTATTTGAAAAAGTAACTAATTCCCTAAACCAGGCTAATTTTTCTTCAATTTCTTTTTGAACCTTTGCAGCATCATATTCAATATTTTCTTTATAACGCCAATGAGCAGCAACTCCACCTTCTGCTATTTGGTCCATCTTTTCAGTTCTAATTTGGATTTCAAAAATACCACCATCATCAGCAATAATTGTAGTATGCAAAGATTGGTACATATTTGGTTTTGGCATTGCTATATAATCTTTAAACCTACCAGGTATAGGTCGATACATTGCGTGAATATATCCTAAAATTTCATAACAACGTGTTTCTGTATCAGTAATTATACGTAGAGCTTGTAAATCATAAATTTCTTCAAAAATTCGATTTTTAACATACATTTTTTTATATATACTGTAAATGTTTTTTACTCTACCTGACATTCTAAAAGGAATCTCATGTCCTTTTAATAAACTATCAATTTTACCAGACATTATTTTTAAAAATAAATTTCTTTCGCTTTCTTTTCTTTTAAGCAAAAGACTAATATTATGATATTTTTCAGGTTCAAGGTATTTTAAACTCAAATCCTCAAGTTCACTTTTAATAGTATTAATACCTAACCTATGAGCAATTGGACTATAGACATCTAAAGTTTCTTTTGCAATTCTTTTTTGTTTTTCAGTTGGTTGGCCATAAAGAGTTCTCATGTTGTGTAACCTATCAGCAAGTTTTATTAAAATCACGCGAATATCTTTAGCCATTGCAATAAAAATCTTGCGGTGATTCTCAGCTTGAAATTCTTCTTGAGTCATTGCACTTAATTGTGTAACTTTAGTAACAGATTCAACAAGAGTTGCAATTTCATCGTTAAATTCTTGAGCAATTTTTTCTTTTGTTAATCCACAATCTTCAATAGTATCATGCAAAAAACCAGCAATTATTGTATATGGGCCAACTTGAAGCTCAGCCAATATGTAGGCAACATTAAGAAGATGATTTATATATGGCTCTCCAGTTTTTCTAAATTGCCCTTCATGACAAACAGCAGCAAATTTATAAGCTTTTTCAATAAAAACTAATGTCTCTTCATTAGTTAAATATTTCTTGCAAGAAATAAGGACATCATTAAAAGAAATATTTTCATATTTTTTTTCCATAATATCCCTCCTTTTCAACAAGATAATGTTAATATTTCATTAATGTTAAGACATCAACGCCTTCATCTATTTTTGAACGCCCCTTTAATTCTTCTAATTCAATTAAAAATGCGCATCCAACAACTATACCACCAAGACTTTCGACAAGTTTAATAGTAGCCTCAACTGTTCCTCCAGTTGCAAGTAAGTCATCAACAATTAGTATTCTTTGACCTTTTTTTATTGCATCTTTATGCATGCAAAGGGTATTAGAACCATATTCAAGAGCATATTTTATCTCGATTGTCTCTCTAGGCAATTTATTTGGCTTTCTAATTGGAACAAAACCAACTTCAAGAGCATAAGAAATTGGACATCCAAAAATAAAACCTCTAGATTCTGGACCAACAACAATATCTACATCTTTGCTCTTTGCAAATTCGATTATTTTTTCACAAGCATATTTAAATGCTTCACCATCATTCATAAGTGGTGTAATGTCTCTAAATAAGATTCCATCAACTGGAAAATCTTTAACGGTAGCAATATAATTTTTAAGATTCATTTTTCTTTTCCCCCATGCATATGCTAATACTAGAACATTTTAGCAAATAATGCGAATATTTGCATTATTTTTGTTTATAAAAGAGTGATTTCTCACTCTTCTATTTCTTATTAATCATTTATACCATAGAAAGTATACTCTTCAGGCTCATTGTTTTTAACAACAGTTTTATGTTTTCTTTTTTCTTTTCTAGAAATCATCAATTTATCTTTTATTTTTTCAAGCCATAGCCAAATAACAGGTGCTATAAACATTGAAGAATAAGTTCCAGAAATTAATCCGAATAACATTGCTAAATTGAAATTAAAACTAGCGCTACTTCCAAAAATCAATAAAGAAATAACTGTTAGTAATGTAGAAATTGTTGTTAAAATAGAACGTCCAACTGTTTGTTGCAAAGATTTGTTTACAAGATCAACTCTGTCGTTATTTGAAAGTTGAGGAATATTAGATTCTGAAATATTTTCTCTTAATCTATCAAATGTAACTATAGTATCATTTATTGAATAACCAATAATTGCAAGTACTGCAGAAACAAATTCAATATTTATTTCTATTCTAAATAGTGAAAACGCTGCAACCATAAACAAAGCATCGTGAATTAAAGCAACAATAGCTGCTGCAGCATATGTAAATTTAAATCTCCAAGCTACATATATAATTATGAATCCTGAAGCAATCAATAGTGACCATAAAGCATTTTGTACTGTTTTTGTGGCAACAAGAGGTGAAACAAAATTCAATGTATAAGAATTGTTATATAAATCAAAGTATTCTATCTTATTTTCACTAAAGTATTCATTTAAATATTCCATAACATCACTTGGAAGTTCCTGCTTAAAACTTACAGATACAGTATATAGTTTAAGAATATTTTCTGATACATCCGCGTTTATGCTCTCAAGCAAATCTTTGTTAGATTCAATTATTGCTGAGGAAACCTCTGCACTATCATCACCTATAACTACTAAATCAGGTTTTATAGCAATATCTTCATTATTCAAAAAGAAGGATTCAACCTGTTCTGTTGTTGAAAAACTAGGATCAGCTGTCTTAAAATATAATTTTGTTCCTTGACTAAATTGCAAACCTAGATTTAAACCACTCCCTAAAGCAAAATGATAAATGATTATCATAACCAATCCTAATGTTATAAAACTACTCGAACTAAATGCAACTTTCTTTGCAGGTTTCATAAAATTAGCATTACCAAATTTACCAAAGTATTTTTGTCCTTCACCTTTTTGAACATCAGGTAAATTATTCTTTTTGACACCAAACCAATTTTGACGATTTTGGAAAACTTTTGATTGACATAATAATGATAATAGAAATTTTGCTAAAAATACCATTATAATCATTGTCGCAAAAATAGAAATAATTAACATTGTTGCAAAGCCTTTAACTGTTCTGGTTCCAAATACATATAAAGATAAAGCGGCAATCAATGTTGTAATATTAGCATCTAAAATAGTAGATAGCGATTTTTTATTACCTTCTAAAAAAGCTTTACGGAGCGATCGTCCTTTATATAATTCATCTTTTATTCTTTCAAAAGAAATGATATTAGCATCAACAGCCATACCTATCGCCATTACTGTAGCTGCAATAGTATCAGGGCCATATTCTCCTTTTAAAAGATTAAAACCAAATAAGGTTGAAATAACATAAACAATTAAAGCAACAGAAGAGGCAACTCCAGCAATACCATAAAATATAATCATAAATACTGATACAGCAAGAACTCCAATTAATCCAGCAATTAATGATTTATTAAATGCTTCATTACCATAGGTTGCACCAATTGATGAAACAGAAATTTCTTTTAATGTGAAATTAATGGTTCCTGCCCTTATCATATTAGCCATTTTTCCAGCTAATTCATCAGTAAATGAACCTGTTATAATAACATCTCCATAAAAAACTTGACTAACTGTTGCATCTGAGACTATTTTGTTGGCTGCATCTGGATTTTCTGAAATATCTGCATAACTATCACCAGAGTAACCATATTCATTAACTTCATCATATTGATCGTCATATCCTAACCATATAACAATGTGTCGATTATCACTATCTTCTTGAGTAGAAATATATCTTGTAATATCTTCCCATAAAGTAGTGTCTTTTATTTTCAAACTAACAACAGGATTACCATCACTATAATCAAGAACAGCACCATTATCTTTTAATAATTGATCAGCTGTAGCAAGTAAATTATCATTAACATCTCTAAAACTTATTTCTGCATTAGATGTTAATAAATCACGAATTGATTTTGTCTCACTTTCATTTTTAGAAGCGACTGTTACACGAATCATGTCATCGCCTTCTGTAGAAATTTGAGGGTTCTTTACACCAGCTATATCAATACGATTTGAAATAACTTCAGCAGCCGCACTAACAGCACTTTCTTTTTCGCGATCACTATACTCTATTCCATCTTGATCTAAAACTTGATAGAGTATTTCAAAACCACCCTTAAATTCAATACCTTGATTCATATTATCAGATATTGAAGGTATATTCATAATGGAAATTGTGAGTAAGGTAACTGTTAACACAATAAAAGCAAATAATCTACGCATTATACCTCTCCTTTTTGTAAATAATTTTTTGTTTTTTTAATAATTATATATAAAAATAATATAAAACTACTATAAAAAAATAAATCAACATTATATGTTGCTCTAATACTTTAGCATTTTAACGAGTAAATTTCAACTTGAAAGGCGTTCATTTTAAAAATAATTATTAATAAAATTCATAGTAATGAATTTTGAAATGACATTTTTAAATGTTTATAGGCTTTTTCAAGAACAACTCTTCCTCTTGGGGTTCTATTAATCATACCGATTTGTAATAAATATGGTTCACAAACATCTTCTATGGTCATTACTTCTTCACCAATAGCAGCTGCAATTGAATCTACACCAACAGGACCACCTTTAAAACGTTCAATAATACCTTTAAGGTATTTTATATCAACATTATCAAGACCCATTGAATCTACTTGCAATGAATCCAATGCATATTTTGCTGTATCACAATCAATAAATCCATTATTATCGATAGTTGCAAAATCCCTAATTCTTTTGAAGAGTCTATTTGCTACTCTTGGGGTTCCTCGAGAACGTTTAGTAATTTCTTTTGCTGCTTCTTCATTTATTGGAACATTATAAACTCTGCCAGTTCTTTCAACAATAGCTTGGATTTCATCATCAGAATAAAAATCAAGCTTTAAAACAATTCCGAATCTATCTCTTAATGGAGAAGATAAAGATCCTGCACGAGTTGTAGCACCTATCAAAGTAAAAGGTGGCAAATCCAAAGAAATTGTTCGAGCACTTGAATCTCTGCCAATAACAACATTTATTTTGAAATCTTCCATTGCAGAATATAAGACTTCTTCAACGATTCTAGGTACTCTATGAATTTCATCAATAAATAAAACATCTCCAGCACTTAATGTAGAAAGAATAGCCGCTAGATCTCCTGTTCTTTCCAAACTAGGCCCACTAATAACTTTTATATTACCATTCATTTCATTTGCAATAATGTGTGCTAAAGTGGTCTTACCCAATCCTGGAGGTCCATAAAGTAAGACATGATCTAAAGACTCATCACGTTTTTTCGCAGCCTTTATAAATATTTTTAAATTTTTCTTAGTTTTTGCTTGACCAATATATTCATTTAGTAATCTTGGTCTAAGAGAAATTTCAAAATTTTCCTCATCATTTACTAAGTTATTATCAATTAATCTTTCCATTAATAATTCTCCTATCGTTTAAGTAATTTTAGTGCTAATTTCAAAACTTCTTCACTAGATAAATTTTTATTAGTTATTTTTGCGAAAGCATTGTCAATTTCAGATACTTTGAATCCCAAGGATTTCAAGCCATCTTTTGCATCTTCAAATGAATTATTATCAAGAGTATTTATATTATTATCATAATTTTCAAATACTAATTTTCCTTTTAAATCTAGAATAATTTGTTGAGCAGCCTTTGGACCAATTCCCGGTAATTTTTTTAGATAAGTTGTGTTGGAAGTTTCAATAGCTTGTATAAGTGATTTTGTTGTTGTTTGACTCATCATATTTATTGCAGTTCTGGGACCAATTCCATTGACACTAATCAAACGTAAAAAGATTGATTTCTCTTCTTTATTTTCAAATCCATATAGTGAAATATCATCCTCTTTTACATGCATATAAACATTAACTTTTATTTGCTGGTTTTTAGGAAACCCATCTGGATGTGCTACCACGATATCATAACCTATTCCATTGCATTCTAATACAATTCTATCAATACCAATTTCTATTACATTTCCCAAAATATAACTAAACATCAAATCACCTCTTTTTAATTATATCACAGGAAAAATAAAAATGCCTTGTCATAATTGACAAAGCATTTTTTATTATTTTCTTTTTGGCAATCTAGGAGATTTAGCCATATTACGTTTATGTTCACTTATAGTATGGAGGTGTTCTATTCTATCAATACTTGATTGAGGAATTTTTTTACCAAGCAAGTAGTCATCAATTTCATCATATGTAACTTTAAGTTCATCTTCATCATAAACATCAACAATCAAGCCAGCCGTTGGTTTGCGTTTTATAATACATTCTGGAACACCTAAAATTTTTCCAACTTCTCTAACCTCTGTTTTTGTTAAACCAATTATAGGAACAATATCAACTCCACCATCACCAAATTTTGTGAAATATCCAGTATACCATTCACAGGCATTATCGGTTCCAACTACTATATAATTTAATGATTTAGCAAGAGAATATAAAGTTGTCATTCTTAGACGAGCTTTGGTATTAGCAACTGCTATTTTATAATTTTCACTCTCTTTATTAATAACTTTTAATTCTGAAATAGAAGAAACTAAAGTATCATAAGTATTTGTTAAATCCACTTTAACATAAGGAATTTTACATTCATTAATTACTTTCATTGCATCATTTTCATCATCTGGATTAGAGTGACAGGGCATAACAACTGCTAAGCATTTTTTGCGCATTGCTTTTTTTACTAAGAAGGCACAAACAGCAGAATCTATTCCTCCAGAAATTCCAATAATACATCCCGAAGCATTTGCTTTTTTTACTGTATTTTTTATCCATTTGACAAGATAATTTGTATAATCTTCTAGATACATACTTTCACCTCTTTCATCATATAATTTTACGCTAAATGATAGAAAAATCTACATTTATTTTAAATAATATTTATTTCTTTTAATCTATCTTCAACAAATTGATTTGTATACAAACGATAATAATATCCATTCAATTGCATCAATTCTTCATGTTTTCCCATCTCGGTTATTTGACCATTTTGGATAACCAAAATTAAATCAGAATTTGTTATTGTCGAAAGTCTATGTGCAATTATAAAACTTGTCCTTCCTTTTAAAAGATTTCCAATTGCTTTTTGAATTACATATTCTGTTTGAGTATCAATACTAGATGTTGCCTCATCTAAAATTAAAATACTTGGATCAGCAATTATTGCTCTAGCAAAAGATATTAATTGCTTTTGACCTTGTGACAATCTATTACCACTTTCTCCAACTTCTGTATCATAACCTTTTTCAAGTAATCCAATAAACTCATGGGCGTTTGCAGCTTTTGCCGCTGCTACAACTTGTTCATCAGTTGCCTCAAGGTTACCAAAACGAATATTTTCCTTAATTGTTCCACTAAATAGATGCGGAGTTTGCATTACATAACCTAAATTAGCATGTAGCCAACCAATTGATCGCTTTTTGTAGTCAACACCATCAATAAGAATTTGACCATCTGTTGGCTCATAAAATCTACTTAATAAATTAACAATTGTAGATTTACCAGCACCTGTTTCTCCAACTAATGCAACAGACATTCCTGGTTTAACATTCAAGTTGAAATTTTTTAAAATAGTTGGTCCTGTTGAATATTTAAATGAAACATTCTTAAATTCAATTTCACCTTTTATTTTTTCCCAATTTTCTTTTTTGGGATTTGTGTAATCACCATACTTTTGAATTACTTCTTCAGAATCAATTAATTCAGGTTCAATAGCAATTATGTTATATACTCTTTCTGCAGCAACTTGTGCCATTTTCATTTCATTTGAAACTCTTGAAACAGTAAGTACTGGATCAAAAAACATCATGGTATAAGAGACAAACATAAATAATATTGCATAATCAAGTCTACCACTAACCACTTCAATTCCGCCAAAATAGGCCATTGCAGCTATTCCAGCAGCAGCAAGTACAGCAAGTATTTGATAATAACTAGAATTGATAAATGCTGCTTTAATTGAAAAGCGTTTATATCTATCAACTATTTTTGAAAAAGCTGACAAATTTTTTTCTTCAAGAACCAAAGATTTTGAAGTCTTAGCACCACTTATTCCTTCATTTAAGGCACTGCTAACTTGTGAATGAGCTTTTCTAACTTTCCAGGAATATTTCATAACGATTCTTCTAAAAAATATTCCTATAGTTAGAATTGTTGGCACTACAATTATCATAATCAACGAAAGTCTTGCATTTGTAACAATCATTATGACTAGTATGAATACTAATTTAAAGACACAAGATATGGCATCCACAAGACCCCAAGAAATAATTTCACTAACACGACTTGTATCATTTGTTGTTCTTGAGATTAACCATCCAACGGAATATTTATCAAAAAATGAGTATGACAACTCTTGAAGATGAGCAAAGCAATTACCAGTAAGTTGTCTATATAAATACATTTCAATTTTTGCTGCTGAAAATATGTATATTTTCACAAATATTACTTCAAAAATTATCATAGCAACCATTAACACGATAAATGAAGAAAAACCATCCATTGATTCACCATTAATAAACTTTCCAAACCCATATTCTGAAATAAGTTTCACAAAATATGTCTCAATAAATGTCAAGACTGCTACAGCAATTAATCCCCAAATAACAATTTTTTTATACGGGGTCAAACTTTTTATGATTTTTTTCCATAATTTTAAATTTAATTTAGAGGAAAGATCATAATCATCAAATTCTTCATACATAATTATTTCCCCTCACTTTCATTGCTATCACTGGAAACAAAATGATTTTGAATGTTCCATATTTCCTGATATAATCCTGGTTTTTTAATCAAATCATCATGAGTTCCTACTTCTGTTATTTCTCCATCTTCCATAACAATAATTCTATCTGCTTCCATAGCAGTTGATATTCTATGAGTAATAATAATTGTTGTTCTATCTTCTTCTTTTGTTTTTAAAGCACTTCTAATTTTTATGTCAGTTTCACTATCGACAGCACTTAAAGAATCATCAAAAATTAAAATTGGTTTATATTCTACTAGAGTTCTTGCAATAGCAATTCTTTGCTTTTGACCTCCAGATAAAGTCACTCCTCTTTCACCGACTATTGTATTATATCCTTCTTCAAATCTTTCAATATCGTTTGAAACAGCTGCAACTCTTGCAACAGATTTTATTCTGGAAGAAGTTTCCAAATCATTTGCATCAATTTTATTCAAAACAATTCCAATATTTTCAGCAATTGTTTTTGAAAAAAGAAATGGTTCTTGTAAAACAATACCGACATTTTTTCTCAAATATTTTTTGTTAATTTCTTTAATATCTATGCCATCAAGTAATATTTTCCCTGAGGTACAATCTAACATCCTATTGAGCATACTAACAAGAGTGGATTTACCACTTCCAGTTTTACCAATTAAAGCTATTGTTTCTCCATGATTTATATCAAGATTTATATTTCTAATTGTAGGTGTTGATCCATCTTTAAAAGTAAAAAATACATCTTCAAATTTTATGTTTCCTTTGATTTTTGGCTTTAATTTACCATCATTTGCAAATTCTGTAGGTTCATCTACTATTTCAAGAATTCTACTACCAGCAATTTTTGAACGATTCATCTCACCAATTTGTCTACCAAGTATTCTAGTTGGCCATATTATTGATTCTACATATAAAAACATTGATGTAGCTTCATCAAATTTTAAAGCCCCACTTTTAACAAAATAAACGCTTAAAACAAAGCCAGTTAACATTAATAAGTAAGATATGCCATCCATTATTGAGTAATAAGAAGACATTTTGTTCATTAATGCATGCCAAGAAGAAATAAATTTATCCATTGCTTTATTAAATTTATTAATCTCATATTTTTCATTTGCAAAAGCCTTAACAACACGTATCCCAGTTAAATTTTCTTGAACATCTGTTGTTAATGCTCCTTCAGATTCCTCTATATTCGTAAATATATAAGCATTCTTTCTAAAATAAATAACAGCGCCTAAGAATATAAGAGGAATAGGAATCAATAAATATATTCCTAAACGAGAGTTTATAAGAAGCATTTGATAAGAATAAATTACTATTTGCAATAAAGCATTGAAACATGCTGGCAAAATTTGTCCTATAAAACGCTTAACTCTTGTAATATCAGAAATACTTCTTTGTATTAAGTCTCCAGTTTGAGCGTGATTTAAATATGAATATGGTAATTCTTGAACGTGGTTATAAAAATCTGTCTGTAAATTATAACCAACGCCTTCACTAACCTCAGCAATTCCAATATCAGCAGATAAATTTGTAATATCTCTTATTAATGCAGTTCCTACAATACACACTGCAACTAATAACAATTGAGTAACTAAATTTTTCCCAACAAAAATATTATTTATCACATTAGGCAATGTCGATTCACTATTTTCGTTTAATATTGCAAAAACCTTACCTACAAATAGTGGAATCAAACTTCTTAAATAATTAAGAAATACTAACGACAATATAACCAATAATAATTTTAAAAGATTTCCTTTAATATATCTTTTAAATATCTTATATATCTCCACAACATCACAACCTTTCTAATAACCAACCATTTATTAACTAATTAACGACTATTCATAGTATGTAAAGGAGAAATCTAGTAGGTTTACAGTGTCTCCATCCTTTGCTCCTTTGTCTTTCAGTGCTTTTTCTATTCCCATTTTTCTCATCGTAGAAGTTAAATACATGAATCCTTGATCATCGGATATATTAGTCATTTTATAAAGTTTTTCAATTCTTTCTCCTTTTATTTCAAATTGATTCTGACCAGTTCTCTCAATTACAAATCCAGGAGTATCACCTTTATATTCATATATATATCCTCTAGATTTCTCTTTAACATCTATTAATGAAAATTCAGGAGTTTCAATTAATGTGTCTGCGATGTAATAAAGCAAATCATCAAATCCACTCTTTTTCAAGGCGCTAATCGGAAATACTTTATACTTATCTTTATATTTTTTTAAAAAACGTTCCAAGTTTTCTTGTGATCCATCTTGATCCATTTTATTTGCGATAACAACCATAGGTCTTTCCATTAATCTCATTTTATAATTTTCAAGTTCATTATTAATTATTTCAAAATCTTTTAATGGATCTCTTCCTTCGCTACCAGAAATATCCAAAACATGCAGTAAAATTCTACATCTTTCTATATGTCTCAAAAAACTTAATCCTAGTCCTTTTCCATTATGAGCTCCCTCTATTAATCCAGGAAGATCAGCTAAAACAAAACTTCTTCCATCTTTTACTTTAACTACACCTATATTGGGAGATAAAGTAGTGAAATGATAATCTGCAATCTCTGGTTTAGCAGCCGTTACAGAAGCAAGTATTGTCGACTTCCCGACTGATGGAAATCCTACTAAACCCGCATCTGCCAATATTTTTAATTCTAAAGTTACATCAATTTCTTCGCCTGGTTCGCCATTTTCTGCAATTCTTGGAACCTGATTAACAGAAGTTGCAAATTTTGCATTTCCTCTGCCACCCCTACCACCTTTTGCAATTAATTCTGTTTGACCATTGTTTTTAAAATCAGCAATAATTCTTCCAGAAACATCATCTAATACAATAGTTCCAATAGGTACATTAATAATAATGTCATTTGCATACTTTCCATTACAATTTTTTCCCATTCCCTTGCCACCATCTTCAGCAATGATTTTCCTCTTATATTTGAAATCAAGCAAAGTAGTTAATCCTGATTTAGCAGTAAAATATACACTTCCACCACGTCCACCATCTCCACCACTCGGACCACCTTTATCAACATATTTTTCTCTTCTAAAAGCAATCATACCATCTCCGCCTTTGCCTGCTTTTATTCTGACTTTTACTTTATCTATAAACATAAAAAATCTCACCTCCATTTTTTTATAATAAAAACCCCACAAAAAGTGGGGTTATAAGAAACAAATTAAGCTTTAGGATAAACAGAAACCTGAGTTCTTACTTTACCTAATCTCTCAAATTTAACAACTCCATCTACTAGTGCAAATAAGGTGTCATCTCCGCCTCTACCTACATTCATTCCAGGATGAACTTTTGTTCCTCTTTGACGATAAATAATTGAGCCTGCGCTACAAACTTGACCATCACTTAATTTTGACCCCAAACGTTTTGAGTGCGAATCTCTACCATTTTTTGTTGATCCAACACCTTTTTTCGAAGCAAATAATTGCAGATTTAATTTTAACATCATCAATAAACACCTCCTCTATCTTTCTTCAGTTATTTTTATATGCTTTGAATAACTTTCCTCAATTGATTCTAATTGAATCAAAGTTACTTTAGCAATAATTTGATTTATTGAATCCTCACTAAATTTAATTAGTAAGTAGCCATCATTAATAATATGTTCTGGCTTTGTGCCAGTAAATTCATAAATTGCGTTAAGACTTCCAACACTTATTGCACTAACTCCTGCACAAACGATATCTTTGCCGTATTCTGCATAGTCACTATGACCACTAACTATAATTTCTTTAACAAAATTTTTCTTATATTTAACTATTATGTTAATCATTATGAATTAATAGATTCTATAGCAACTTTAGTATATGGTTGACGATGACCATACTTTTTACGGTAGTTAGCTTTTGCACGGTATTTAAACACAATAACTTTTTTAGCCTTACCTTGTTTTGCAACTTTTGCAGTAACAGTAACACCATTTAAATATGGTGTACCAACTTTTATTTTATCTCCACCTAGCATTAGAACTTTATCAAATGTAATAGTATCTCCTTCGGTGGCTTGAAGCTTTTCAACAAACACAGTATCTCCTACTTGTACTTTTATTTGCTTACCGCCTGTTTCAATAATTGCATACATATATTTACACCTCCTATTTCTGGATTTAGACTCGCCATTAAGGTGCAACAAATTTGCTTAGTTACCTATTTTGAGCGGTTGCAACCCTCCATTTAAGGTGCAACAAAGTGATTTTATCACATAGTATTATTTATGTCAATTATCCTAGATAAAATAAATTATTTTACTGTTATAATAATCCATTATCTTTTAATGAAAAATACTTTTCTTCACTAACTATTATATGATCTATTAACTTTATTCCCATAATCTCACTTGCTTTTATTAATTCTTTTGTAGTATTCAAATCAGAATTACTTGGAAAAACATCACCGGATGGATGATTATGAATTATTATTAAACTTTTGGCATTATTTTTTACAGCTTCTCTAAAAATATCCCTAGGATGAACAATATGAAGATCTAGACTACCAATAAAAAGTTTATTACATGCAATTATAATATTTTTTGCATTTAAATATATGGCGAAAAATTGCTCTTGTAGTAAATTTTGAATTTGATCTTTAATAAAGTTAAATACATCCTTTGAAGAAGTAATTTTTACTATTTCATTTTCTTTAATTCTAGATAAAATGCGTCTTGATATTTCAATTGCAGCAATAATACTACATGCCTTAGCATTTTTTAACCCGTTAATTTTGAGTAATTCTCCAATTCTAGAATTTGCTAAGCCACTTAACCCATTACATTTTTTTAAAATTTCTCCTGAAAGTTCAACGACGTTCTTATCTTTACTACCAGTTCTAATAATAACTGCAATCAATTCTAAATCACTTAAATATTCAATACCTTTTTTTATTATTTTTTCTCTTGGTAATTCGAATGATTTTATCATTAAAATATCATAGAAATAAAACTATTAAAATATACCCCAGGTGACCATTCAAAATTAAATCCTCCAGGGAAACTTATTTTTCCTTTACCAGAGGTATATAATTTCCATACAATAACAGTTAATACAGAAATAGCTAAATATGTTAATACTATAGTTAGGGTAATTGCTTCTCCTCCTTTAATAATCTTTGTCTCTTCAATACTTACTGAACGTATATTAGTATCCATCTTATTAATTCCTCCTTTTTATTTCATTATAAAAGAAATTAAAAAATCCTAATGAACACCATTAGGATTTTCAATTAACAAATTATTGTCTTAAACTTTTGATTTTACTTAACACGCTTTCTTTTTGCTTTTGATAATTTTCTAGTTTTTCTTTTTCTATATCTATTTTTTGTTTAGGAGCCTTAGAAATAAAATTTGGATTTGATAACATCCCTTCACATCTTTTAATCTCACTGTTTAACTTATCAACATCATTTAATAATCTAGCAATTTCTTCTTCAATATTGATTTTTGCATCATGCAAAATGATTATTTCAGCCTCCAATACATTAGCAAAATATCCATTAATATCTTTACTTACTTTCTTACTAATATCAATATTATCTGTGAATCCAAAACGCATTATATATTGTTTGTTTTCAATTAATTCTTCATATAATTTTTCATTTTGAATTCCAATTTTTAAATTGATTTTTTTGTTTGGAGCAAGTCCATTTTCATTTTTATAATTTCTAATTAATTTAATGATTTCAATGATATATTGCATTGTTTTATTATCTTTATCTTCAAAACTAATACATTGTGGCCAATTACTATTTATTAAACTAGATGAATCATCATTAATTAATTTTTGATATATTTCATCACTAACAAATGGCATAAATGGATGAATCATTTTTAATATTGCAAGCAAAACATAATATAAAACATTTTTAGTATTTTGTACAACTTGTAAATTATCACTATTTAAATTGATTTTTGACATTTCAATGTACCACGAACAAAAATCATCCCAAATAAAATTATATAAGTATGTCCCTGCTACAACAAATTCATATTTTTCCATATTTTCATTAATGGACTTTAAAGCAGTATTAAGTTTTTCAATAATCCACTTATCATTCAATGATAAATCAAGAAAATTTAAACCTGTAAATTTAAAATTTTCCTCAAGATTCATCATTACAAATCTTGAAGCATTCCAAATTTTGTTAATAAAATTCCATGATGCTTCAACCTTATCTTCATAATAACGCAAATCCAATCCAGGCGCTGAGTTCGTAGTCAAAAAATGTCTTAAAGAATCAGCACCATATTTATCAATTACATCCATAGGATCAATACCATTTCCAAGAGATTTTGACATTTTTTTACCTTGAGAGTCCCTAATTAATCCATGTATTAAAACGTTTTTAAATGGTATTTTACCAGTAAATTCAAGTGACTGAAAAATCATTCTTGAAACCCAGAAAAAGATAATATCATATCCAGTTACTAGTGCATCAGTAGGAAAATAACGATTATAATCATCAGTATTTTCTGGCCATCCTAATGTTGAAAAAGGCCAAAGAGCGGAAGAAAACCATGTATCTAAAACATCTTCATCTTGATAATAATCTTCCTTGTTCTTAGGAGGTTGCTTACCTACATACACTGATCCATCGATTTTACTATACCATGCTGGTATTCTATGCCCCCACCATAATTGTCTAGAAATACACCAATCTTCTATATTTTCCATCCAATTACAAAATATTTTTTCAAATCTTTCAGGAATAAAATTAACCTTACTATTTAATTCTTGATTTTTAAGAGCGTTTTCAGCTAAAGGTTTCATTTTAACAAACCATTGGTTAGAAAGGTATGGTTCAACAATAGCGTGTGACCTTTCTGAATAACCGACTTGATTAATATGCTTTTCAATTTTTTCAACTAATCCTTGATTTTTTAAATCTTCTACTAGTCTACTGCGACACTCAAATCTATCTAGACCAGAAAATTTTCCGCAAATTTCATTCATGGTAGCATCCATATTCATGCAAATTATTTTTGGTAAATCATATTTTTCTCCAAGAACAAAATCATTAGCATCGTGAGCTGGTGTGCATTTCATTGCCCCGGTTCCAAAATTAATATCTACATATTCATCCCCTATTATTATAAGTTTCTCACCATTTGCAGGATTTATTACTTTTTTTCCAATATATTTTTTATATCGATTATCATTAGGATTAACAACCACACAAACATCACCAAACATTGTCTCTGGTCTTGTAGTAGCAATTATTAAATATTCATTTATATTATCAGCAAAAACATATTTAAAGTAATATAAATAACTCTCAGTCTCTTCATAGATTACTTCAATGTTAGAAAGAGCAGTTTTTTGAACAGGATCCCAATTTATTATTCTATTTCCTTTATATATTAATCCCTTATTATATAAACTAACAAAAACTTCTACTACAGCATTGTTCAGGCCTTCATCAAGTGTAAATCTTTCTTTACTATAATCCAAAGCAAGACCCAATTTTGCCCATTGACTACGAATAAAATCGGCATATTCTTTTTTCCATTCCCATGTTTGATCAAGAAATTTTTCTCTTCCTAAATCATATCTTGAAATACCTTTTTCACGAAGTTTTTGCTCCACCTTTGCTTGTGTAGCAATACCAGCGTGATCCATTCCTGGAAGCCATAAAGTATCATAGCCATTCATTTTTTTATATCTTATTATCATATCTTGTAGAGTGGAGTCCCAGGCATGACCTAGATGCAATTTGCCTGTAACGTTTGGAGGAGGAATCACAATACAAAATGCTGGCTTTGATTTATCGCCACATTTAAAGCAATTATTAGAAAGCCATTTTTCATATTTTCCCGCTTCAACTTCCTTATGATTATAACGCATTGCTAATTCTTTACTCATAAACAATTCCTCCTTAAAAATAAAAAAACGTCCCTATAAGGACGTAAATAACGCGGTACCACCTTAATTTATATCTATCTTGATATACTCTTGAAATCTTTAACGCAGATGTACGGAATAACTACTTAATTTCATTAAACATGCTCCCAAACGACTTCTAGCATCTACAATTGTTTCATTCCACCACAAGAAACTCTCTATTAATTTTTAATACTATACTACTTTTGTTCTATGCATATATGAATTATATATAGTTGTGAATTAAATGTCAATATTTATAAATAAAACCACCGATTACATGCATCGATGGTTTTATAACTAAATTAATTCATAAATTTTACTAATAACTTTTTCTATCCATATAGTTTCTAAATTAGATGATTTAATTAATTCAATTTCTTCACTTATTCCAAATGCCAAAGATATTTTTCTCTTTAATGTTGCTCTTTCAGATTGGTTTAATTTATCATATTTAGTTGCTATCATTATAATAGGAATATTGTTATTAACTAAATTGTTATAAATAACTACATCATCTGAATTTGGAGTTCTTCGTGAATCTAATAAAAACAATGCACCCTTTAAATTACTACGAAGGGATAAATATTCAGACATCATTACAGCAAAATTTTTATCATTTTTTTTAGAAACTCCTGCATATCCATAACCAGGGGCATCCACTAACCTAAATTCACTATTATTAATGTCAAAAAAATTTAATAATCTTGTTCTTCCTGGAGTAGATGAAACCTTAGCTATCTTATTGTTTCCTGTTATTGCATTTATTAGTGTAGATTTTCCTACATTACTTCGACCCAACAAAACAATCTCAGAAATATCATCATCTATCCAAGAATTTTTATTTGGTGCTGATAAAACAAATTTTGCATTTTTCAAAATCATACTAATTAGATTTCCCTTTAACTAAAACTTGATCAATAATTTTTTCAACATTGTCAACACAAATTATTTTCATATCTTTTCTAATTGATTCTGGAATTTCTTCGATATCTTTCTCATTATCTTTAGGTATAAAAATAGTTGTTATTCCACTTCTATGAGCTCCAATAGATTTTTCTTTCAAACCTCCTATTGGCAAAACATTACCACGTAATGTTATTTCTCCTGTCATAGCAATATCTAGGCGAACTGGAAAATTGGTTAAAGCAGATATCAAAGAAGTTGCAATTGTAACTCCTGCGCTTGGACCATCTTTTGGAACTGCGCCCTCTGGACAGTGAATATGAATATCAATTTTTTCAAAAATAGCAGGATCAATTTTATATTTTCTTGCTTGTGATTTGACATATCCTAAGGCTATTGAGGCGGATTCTTTCATAACATCACCTAAATTACCGGTGATATTTATTCTTCCTTTTCCTTCAAAAACAACGACTTCTACTGGGAGAATATCTCCACCATATTGAGTATAAGCAAGCCCAGTTGTCACTCCTACTTGGTTTTTCTTTTCTTTTTTCGTATAATCAAACTTTTCTTTTCCTAGATATTCCTTAACTTTTTTAATATTTATTATTTGTTTTGTCTTTATATTGTTTTTTACTACTCTAACAGCCACTTTTCGACAAATTGCTCCTATATTTCTTTCTAAATTTCTTACACCAGCTTCTCTAGTATAAAAACGGATTATGTGTAAAATAGCATCATTTGTAAAGGAAATTTTATTAAGTGGAAGACCATTTTCACTAATTTGCTTTTTCACAAGATGGTTTTGAGCAATATTTAACTTTTCTACTTCTGTATATGAAGATAACTCTATAATTTCAAGTCTATCCCTTAAAGGAGAAGGAATATTTTCTAAATAATTCGCTGTAGCAATAAACAAAACATTTGATAAATCATAAGGCTCTTCTAAATAATTATCACTAAAAGCCATATTTTGCTCTGGATCTAGTACTTCTAATAAAGCATTAGATGGATCTCCTTTATAGTCTGCACCAACTTTATCAATTTCATCTAGTAAAAAAACTGGATTAATTACTCCTGCTTTTTTCATACCTTGTATAATTCTACCAGGCATTGATCCTAAATAAGTACGACGGTGACCTCTGATTTCAGCCTCATCACGAACACCACCTAAAGATACTTTAACAAATTTTCTTCCAAGTGCCTTTGCAATAGAAATAGCAAGCGAAGTCTTACCGGTTCCTGGTGGCCCACTAAAACATAATATTGGAGCTTTTAAAGAAGAAGTTAATTTTTTAACTGCTAGATATTCCAATATTCTTTCCTTAATTTTTTCAAGACCATAATGATCCGTGTTTAAAACTACTTCGACATTATTTAAATCATCATTATCATCACTTTTTTGATACCATGGCGTTTTTAATACCCAATCAATATAAGTTCTTATAACGCTTGATTCAGCACTTGAAGGAGGCATCATATCATATCTTTTTAATTCATCCAAAATCTTACTTTTGATGTTTTCTGGATATGGATTTTCTTCAATTTGTTTTCTTATATCATCTGTATCATCATCTTTATTTGGGGTATCACCAAGTTCTTCTTTTATAGCTTTAAGTTTTTCTCTTAAAACATATTCTTTTTGATTTTCATCAATTCTATCTCGAACTTTTTGATTGATTTCACTTTCTAGTTTATTAATTTCTTTTTCTTGAGAAATTGCTCCAATTATAAGTTTCAATCTCTCATTAACTTCTCTAGTTTCAAGTACTTTTTGTTTTGACTCTAAAGAAATTGGTAAATAATGCGCAATTGAATCTGCCAATTCGTGAGCAGAAATTCCTTTAGACATCTCTTGTATTAAATTAACTGGAAATTGTGTGCTTGGAGTATTTGCAAGTTCTTCAATAGTTTTTGCTAGAGAGCGAACAAGTGCAACTTCCTCATTTTTGTCACCATAAACATCATCAATTATCTCATAGTTTGCAGAATAATATTCTTCAGAAATATCTAATTTTGTTATTTTTAGACGTAACAAACCTTCAAATAGAACTCTTTTTGAGCCATCTGAATTGTTTTTAATGTTTTTTATTTTAACTAATGTACCTACATTATATAAATCTTTTTGTGTTGGATCATAAACTTCAGAGTCTTTTTGCGACAAAATAATCAAAAAACTGTCAGCCTTTTCTTGCGAATATGAAATTGCATTCATACTCTTATCTCTTCCTACTTCTAAAGCCATCTCAATATGAGGGAAAAATACTATCCCTCTAGTACAAACCACAGGAAGAGCCAAACTCGTATTTTCTGGTTGATTCATATTAATACCTCCCTTTGTTAGAAAAAAGACGCGCTGCGTCTTTTCATCTACTTATATCATTAAGATAATTTATTAACTGACCTTAAATAATCATTTACTTTTCTTGAGAAAACTTGATTAGCAATTTCATTAATACGATTACCAAATGCCTTTTTTACATCTTCTGCTGTCATTTTATACTGATCAGCAATTTTTTTGATTTCTTCTTCTATATCGGCATCTAGAACTTTAATTTCATTTTCTTTTGCTATTTCTGAAAGAACAAAAACTGCTCTTAAATTTTTCTCTACATCAGTTTTTATATTTTCCTTAACTTTATCTTCAGTCATTCCAGTAACTTCGCAGTATTTGTCAAATGGAATTCCTTTACCTTCAACATCTTTTTTAAATCTTTCAAATCCAGCTTGAGTATCGTTTTCTATCAAAGTGTTAGGGATAGTTAGTTCGCTTTTAGAAACAATTTGTTCAATTAATAAATTGAATCCTAACTTATCGGCTTCAACACTTTTTTTAGCAAATAAATCAGCCTTAATCTTTTCTTTTAACTGATCTAAATTATCAACACCCTCCATTTGAGCATCTTTTGCCAAATCATCATCTATAGCTGGAATAGTTTTAGACTTTATAGAATGAATCAAAATTTTAAATGTTGCATTCTTTCCTGCCAACTCTTTAACATAATTATCAGGAAATTTAACTGCTATTTCACATTTTTGACCAACTTTTTTACCAATTAATTGTTCTTCAAATCCTGGAACAAACATGTTAGAACCTATTTCTAACTCGTATTTCTCCGCTTTTCCTCCTTCAAAGGCAACACCATCTGTATAACCTTCAAAATCAAAATTAACAATATCTCCATTTGCTACAATATCGTCCTCTTTTGGACCAACTACCGCAAGATTTTTGGCTAAATTTTGAAGTTCTCTATCAATATCTTCATCATTAACAACAACTTCGTGTTTAGAAATCTCAATATCTTTATAAATACCTAATTTAACATTTGGTCGTGATGTAAGAGTATATGTTACAATTAATTTTTCAGCTGAGACCTCATCAACATTAACATTTGGTCTCACTAATATTTCGAATTTATTTTGCTTTTGAATTTCTTCAAACCCAGTTGGAATAATGATATCCAAAGCTTCTGTCATTGCCTTTGCTGGCTCAATATGTTTTTTAGCAATATTCAAAGGTGCAGCACCTTTTCTAAAACCTTTAACTTCAATTTCTTCAGAAAGTTTTTTATAGGCCTTTTCTTGGGCGGCTACCCATTCTTTTGGGTCAAATTCAATTTTTGCTTCAACGATTGCATCGCTGACTTTATTAATACTAATTTTCATGATTTTCCTCCTAATATATCAACGTTAGTAATTTTAGCATATTAACTCATTATTATCAAATATAATAATGGTGTTTCTAATATTCATTTACATTACATATTGTATCATAATAAACACTTAAAAACTCTTTTTTTACATCGAATAAATTTGCAACCTCTTCAATGGGTTTTTCAATATTTGAAAGTGTTAATGCATAGTAATACACACTGGCTGCAACATAACTATATTCATCTTTTGATAAATCTATTGGATAGATACTGGCAAAATAACTTGTTGATATATTGAAACAATATTCCAACAATGAGATATCATTTTCAACTTTTGCTTCAATTATATTATTAACTTCTATTAATGATTCTCGCTCAAAAAGCGGAGTAAGTTCGGTAGGAATAACAGATATTGTCATACCATCTTTATTTATAATATCAAGTTCTTCTTCAATATTTTGCTCATTTAAAGACTCTAAAATAATTGTTTTTAAAAAATTGGGTTTTTCGCTATTTTTAAGAAATGATTTAATCTCTAGTAAAAAATTTCTAATATTTCTTTTTTGTAATTGATTAACGCATAAAAGAAGAATCTCTTCTTTTTCATTATTTTCCAATAAACTTTTTATTTCATCGTCATTATAAAGATCATATGGAGAATAATTTTTATTTGCTTGTTTGTGTTTTTTTATTAATCTATTGTATGTGTCATTAAAAATATTTTCAAATTCTCCTGGAATATAAGGCATAGATAATTCTTCTTCTAGTAATTTAATAGCTGCTTCATCTTCTTCAATTTCAACAAGTGAGGCAATATACAAAGATAAAATATCATAATAATAATTACTAGTTTCATTTTGAAGTAACACTCTGGCTAAATTTATAACTTTCTCGTGTTTTTTCAAGGAAAAATAACAAATAACTTTTTGCAATCCAGCTATTTCGGAAGTATCATTTTTTAACAAATCAAGAGCTTTTTCATATTCTTCATTTTCAATTAATTTATCAATCAAATATAATTCCTCCTTTACGATAAAAAAATGGCGTCCACGAAAGGATTCGAACCTTCGACCTACGGCTTAGAAGGCCGTTGCTCTATCCAGCTGAGCTACGTGGACACGCGTATTTATAATATAATATTATCACTAATTTATCAACACATTTTAGAAAAAAATAATTAACTGATGTACTTATAAATAACTTTCCTCAATTTAGTGCTACCTTTAACCAACAATGGTAATAAAACTAGTGAATATTGACAAATAACAACTACTAACAATATATTTGGTACTCCTAACATAATCATATCAAAAAATCCATTGAAAAGAACCAAAGCTCCAGCAAACAATACACACATAGAAATAAATAATAATCTTCTACCAGCATTAAATGGTTTACATACTCTATATAATACTAATAAACCCACGTATGTAGTAATAAATACCGTAGATGTTGAAATTTCGGCATAACTTAAATTCAAATATTTACCAACAACAATTAAGACCAAGTAATTTAAGACAACAAGTAGGCCTCCAGGAAGAGCACTTGTTAATATGTTAAGCAAAAATCTTCCACGGACTTGATTATTGTTTGGTTCAACAGCTAAATACAATGATGGTACACCTATAACAAGAAAATCAAAAAACATTAATTGAATCGTTTGAATAGGATAAGGATAATGTAATGCAATAACGAGCACTGAGATTAAAAATGAAAATATTGTTTTTGTGAGATATAAAGTGGCAACACGTTGAATATTATTAATTACTCTTCTTCCTTCTTTTACAACTTGAGGCATTGATGAAAAATTAGAATCAAGCAAAACTAAATGAGAAACATTTCTTGCTGCTTCTGACCCATTTGCCATTGCTATTGAGCAATCAGCTTCCTTTAAAGCCAAAATATCATTAACTCCATCTCCAGTCATTGCAACAACATTTCTTTTCTTTTTTAGTAATTTAACTAAAACTCTTTTTTGAGATGGGGAAACTCTACCAAATACAGTATATTCATTAACAAGCAAACTCAATTCTTCATCAGTTTTACCATCCAAGCTCACATATTTATTAGCATTTTCAATGCCAGCTCTTTTTGCTATTTTTGAAACAGTTAATGGATTATCACCAGAAATTACACGGACATCTACTCCGCTTTGTTTGAAATAATTAATAGTTTCAATGGCATCTTTTCTAATTGTATCTTCAATACAAATTAAGGCTAAAGGAGTCATTAATTGTTCATCCATTGATTGTTGATTATTTGTAATCACTTCTTCACTACTGGCTAAAAGTAACACTCTATAACCTAATTCGGCATATTTTTCAACCTCATCACTTATTTCTTTATATCTATTTTTAAAAATAAATTCTGGAGCGCCAAGAACAAAAGCAAGTTTTAATTCTTTGTAACTTGCAGCACTATATTTTCTAGCACTTGAAAATGGAATAATAGCTGATGGTTTTGTTTTTGAATTCTTACCAAATCTTTTTTGTAAAGCTATTGCTGTTGCATTATTTTCCTTAAATGAACCTTGTAATAAAGATATAATTTGCTTTGTTGTAAGCCCTGTTTTATTCTCAAATTCTATAACATCTCTAACTTTCATTGTACCATCTGTAATAGTTCCTGTTTTATCTAAGCACAAAACATTCACTCTTGCTAACATTTCAATACAATAAAGATCTTGCACTAAAGTATTATAACTACCAAGTTTTATTACACCATAAGCAAGAGAAAGTGATGTAAGAAGAAATAATCCTGAAGGAATCATTCCAATTATTCCCCCTGCAGTTCCAATAACTGAACTTACGTAATCATAATCTTGTATAACATATTGATTTATAAATAAAGCTGCCCCTACAAGAATTACTATAACTGTTACTATTTTGATTAGCATTCTTAAGGAATTCATTATTTCAGATTTTGGCTTACGGTATTTTTTCGCTTGCATTACTAATTTTTGAATATAATTATCTTCACCAACTTTAGTAACTTGAGCATAACATTCACCAGAAACAACAAAACTTCCAGAATATAAAACACTACCTGGCTCTTTTACTACCGCATCAGATTCTCCAGTTAACAAGGATTCATTAACTTCAATTGTTCCGCTACTAACTACAGAATCAGCACAAATTTGCTTTCCTAATGTTAAATAAACAATATCATCTATTACTATATCCTCACTAGAAATATTTTTTATTTCTCCATCTCTTAATACTTCAACAATAGGAGCTGAAATGAGTGATAATTTTTCAATAGTTCTTTTGGCCTTTAATTCTTGAAATATTCCAATTATTGTATTTATTATAATTACAGACATAAAGGTTAAATTTTTAAATGAATTAACCGTAATTAGCCATATTGCAATTGACAAATTTAGCAAATTAAAAATAGTCAAAATATTTGACTTAAAAATTTCTTTTTTAGTTTTTGAAGTTCTATTTGAAGTAAAATTAGTTAAACCTTTTTCTAAGCGATCATTGACTTCTTTTACAGATAAACCATTACTTGTAGAAGTTCTTTTTATTGTTCTTTTAACTTGCTTTTTTGAGTTTTTATCATTATTAGCAAGGGGTTTTTTATTATCTTTAGATTTTTTTTCATTATTTTTTTTCATCATTACCCCTCGCTTTTCTTGTAATAATTATAACTTTTACTATTGTAAAAAACAATTATAAATAAGAATACCTATTCATCTTTTATATTTTCTAATTTACGATAAATATTAATAGCAACTTTTTCTGGAACATATTGCTGTAATTCTTCAATTGATGCATTTTTTATTTTAGAAATGCTACCATAATTTTTTAAAAGGTTTTCTATTCTTTTACTTCCTAATCCTTTAATATCATCAAGAATTGATTTTGTCATTGTTCTATTACGCAAATTACGATGATAATTAATGGCAAATCTATGAACTTCATCTTGCATTCTTGTTAAAAGAAAAAATAAAGGCTTAGATTTACTAATATCATATTCATTTCCGTTTTGATCTATCAACGCTCTTGTTGTATGTTTATCATCTTTTACAAGACCATATACTGGTATTTCTATCATTAAATCTTTTAATGCTTTTTTTGCTGCATTTACTTGATTTATACCCCCATCAATTAGTATTAAATTAGAAAACTCATTTTTTTCAGTCAATTTTCTATAATATCTTCTATATATTACTTCATTAATTGAAGCAACATCATTACCAGAACTATCATTACTCAATTTATATTTCCTATACATTTTTTTATTTGGTATACCATTTTGAAACACTACTACTGCACTAACAGCATTTTCTCCTGAAAGATGAGAATTATCAATTAACTCAATTAACCGTAATGAATTAATACCCAAAATACCTTTAAAATAGTCTAAAGTTTTATTCAAATCCGAATCTTCAACAGAAGATAATACATTTTGTTCTTCCAATGCTTTTATTGCATTTTTAGCACACATACTCAAAATATCCATTTTATTTCCTTTTTTTGGAGAATATATTTTTATCTTTAATGCATCTTCAAGTAAATCAAGATCATCGAGGCTTGGGATGATTATTTCTTTTGGCAAAATATTTTTTTCATAAAATTGTATTATATAAGAAAAGAACTCATCAATCTCGTTTCCATAAAGAGGAATTACATTATTAATTCTATTTATTAAATTTCCTTGACGAAAAATAAGAGTTGAAATAGATATATAATCATCAGAAGAATGAAATGCAAAAACATCTCTATCAATTTTTTCTGTTGAAACTACATTGGCTTTATTACCAACATATTCAATGTTTTCTAAAATTTTCTTATACTCACCTGCAAGTTCAAATTTTAATTCTTTTGCTGCTTTCTTCATTTTTTCATTTATTTCTTTTATAACATTTTTATTGTTTCCACCAATGAAACTTCGAATATCTTTAATTATTTTAGAATATGTTTCAGAAGAAACTTCATTTATACAAGGAGCTAAACATTGCCCTAAATGATAATATAGGCAAGGTTTTTTAGGAATTTTTTGACATTTACGTAAAGGAAATATTTGATTTAATAAATCTACTATTTCATAGGCAGTAGAAGAACTAGGATATGGTCCAAAATATATAGATTTTTTATCATTTATTTTCCTAGATATAATTATTTTAGGGTTTTTTTCTCCTTTTATTTGAATATAAGGATAAGATTTATCATCTTTCAACAAAACATTATATTTTGGCAAATACTCATGAATTAAGTTTATTTCTAAAAGCAATGCATCCTTTTCAGAATTTGTTATTATAAAATCAAAATCATCAACATCATTAACCATTTTTTGAGTTTTACCACTATGAGGCTTTGTAAAATATTGAGTTACTCTATTGATTAAATTCTTTGCTTTACCAACATAAATGACTTCTAACTCTTGATTTTTCATTATATAAACTCCAGAAACTGCATCTAGTAGCTTTAATTTTTCGGAAATTTTTTGTTTCATTTTATTGTTTAAATGTGACTACAGTCGCACCTACTCCTCCTTCACCTGCTCCTCCAAGACGATATGATTCAATAAAGTTTTTATTATCTAAAAATTTGTGAACAGCCTTGCGTAAGACTCCTGTTCCAGACCCATGAATAATTCTAACAAATTTATAGTGCATTAAAAGAGCATCATCTAAGTATTTATCAAGAACTACTAATGCTTCATCTATATGCATTCCTATTAAATTACATTCACTTAAAGTTTTTTCTTTTTTTGCCTTGCTTACAATAGTAATTTTAGGTTTTTCTAATTTTTTATTGTACTTTTGAAGTTGATTTTTATTAATGTTTAACATAACATTACCAACCTCTACTCCATAATCATCCTTGTTAATTCTAACAACTCTAGCAGTTTTATTCAGCATGGGCAAAAAAACAATTTCATTAATACTAAAATCTTCATTTGATTTTGGAATATCACTTTCATTAGTGTCTATCATGTTTTTTATGCGATGTTTTGTTTGAATCCACTGGTGCATTTTAATTTCATCATTAGGAATACTTTTTAATTCATTTATAATTTTGTTTATTTCTTCTTCTGCATTACTTACTATTTTTTTTATTTCCTCATTGGATTCTTCTTTTATTTTCTCTTTTTCCTTCGATAATTCTTGTAATTTCAAATTATATTCAATAATTTTGTCATTCAATTCACTTTTTTCAATCTCTATATTTCTTTTTTGAGAATCAACCTCAGAAACTGCTTCTTCTAATTTTTCAATCATAATATCACTTTGAGAAGAATATTTTTTATAATATTTTAATGCCTCTTCAATAATACTTTTCCTAAGTCCTAAACGTTGAGAAATTTCAAATGCATATGATTTACCAGAAACATCATATATTAATTTATATTTTGGCTCAATTTTATCAGAATCGAACATTAATGATGCATTTGCTATATATCCTTCATCAATGGCAAATTTTTTTAAATTTGAATAATGAGTAGTTGCTAAAACAAGAGCATTCTTGCCATGAAAATAATCTAAAATTGACATTGCTAGTGCCTCGCCTTGTCTAGGATCTGTTCCTCCACCTAATTCATCTACAATAATTAATGAATTTTCATCAACAGCATCTACAATATTAATTATTTTTCTTAGATGTGAAGAGAAAGTCGATAATGATTGCTCAATTGACTGTTCATCTCCAATATCTACAAATATATTACTAAATACACTTAATTTTGCTTCAAAATCAACTGGAATAGCTAGTCCAGCTTGATTCATCATTACTAATAAACCAACAGTTTTTAAAGATACTGTTTTACCTCCGGTATTTGGACCTGTTACAAGAAGTATATTCTTAAAATTGTTTCCTATTTTAAAATCATTTGCTATTACTTTTTTAAAATCTAATAAAGGATGCCTTGCTTTAATTAGAAAAATCTCTTTATTATTAGATAATTCAGCTATTTTTGCATTGATTTGCTTACCATATGCACCTTTTGCAAACAAGAAATCTAACTCAACAATAAGTTCAAAATTTCTTTTGAAATCCTCGTAATTTTTTCTAACAATATCTGTTAATCCTTGAATTATTTTTTCAATTTCTTCACTTTCTTTATGTTTCAAAACCTGTAGCTTAGAATTTATACTAACAACTTCCTCGGGTTCAACAAAAAAAGTTTGGCCACTATCAGACTGATCATGAATAATTCCTCCAAATGCGTACTTATGAGCACTTTTAACTGGAATGACTAATCTATCATTTCTTATTGTTATAAGTAAATCGCTTAAATAATCTTCATTATTTTTAAGATATTTATTAAGAGTTTTTCTTATCTCATTTTCTTTATTTTTAATCTCTTTTCGAATATTGCTTAAAACTGATGAAGCATTGTCGTAAATTGTTAGTGTAGGAGAAATACAACGCTCTACTTCTTTTTTTAATTCCATAATTGGATTTAATGAATTGCATATGTAGTTAAAATTATCTATATTTGTCATTTCAATTGATTTAGCAAAAGATTTAATTCTACTTATTCCTTCTGCCTGAATAGAAATATGATATAATTCCTCGATAGATAAATTTCCTCCTTTATAGGCTCTATCAAGTGATGGTAAAATCTCATGTATAAAGTCTATAGGACATTTTCCATATTTGTATGTTATATTCAAAATTTCTTCAGTTTTTTTAAGTTCTTCTTCAATATAGTAATAATCAGTACTAACTTCTAAATTTATAATTTTAGTTTTAGCAGACAAAGTGACTGCAAAATTAGCAAGTTTTTCTAAAACAGTATTAAATTCTAAAATCTCGTTTATGCTACGCATTTTGCTCACCTCTTTATTATGATAGCAAAATCTTCTTATTTTTAACATAAAAATGTGATATAATGTATTAAAAGGAAGAAGATTATGATAAGAAATACTTTTACTATTTTGGTTGATAAAGCAACTATTGAAAAAATGCGCAAATTATATCAAGAATGCATTGTTGAGAATGAAAATGAATATCTTGATTTTTTTGCTAAGAATGAAAATTGTTCAATAAGTGTATATAAATCTGGAAAAGTTGTATTTCAAGGAAACAAAGCCATTTATGAAGCATCAATATGGGAACCAGAAATTATTAATGCCCCATTAAAAGATAATGAATTTACATTTGAAGGTTCACACGCTGGGAGTGATGAGGTTGGCACAGGAGATTTTTTTGGACCAATTATTGTTGTAGCAGCATATGTTGATGAAAAATATTTTAACGCTTTAACTAATTTAGGAGTTAAAGATTCAAAAAAATTAACAGATCAAAAGATAAAAGTGATTGGACATGAGCTATTAAAGTTCATACCTTATTCTCATTTGCGTTTAAATAATGAAAAATATAATGAAATGGTTGAAAAAGGTTATAATATGAATAAATTGAAAGCTTATCTTCATAACAAAGCTCTTATTAATTTAGAAAAAAAACTAAATAAAAAGATAGAATATAGTGTAATAGATCAATTTACTCCTGAAAATCTCTACTATGCTTATTTAAAAGATGAAATAATTGTTGAAAAAAATATAAAATTTATTACAAAAGGAGAAATTCATTCAATTGCAGTTGCCGCTGCATCAATAATTGCTCGCTACTCCTTTCTTATTTGCCTTGAAAAAATTGAAAAAGAATATCAAATTAAATTATTAAAAGGAGCTAGTAAGCAGGTTGATGTCAGAGCAAAAGAGATATATAAGAAAATAGGGAAAGATAATTTCCGAAAAATTGCTAAATTAAATTTTAAAAATTATGAAAGACTAGAATCTTAAAATAATTATTCTGGTCTTTTTTAATATTGGAATATTTTTATTTTTTTAAATGTTAAAAGAAAAAAATCAACAAGAGGACCGATTGTTATAATTGCTATTATTGAACCAAATCCAACTATTCCTCCCAATAAGTATCCAATTATAAATAATATTGCATCAAAAATAATTTTTACATACCTAAAATGAGTCTTTAGTTTTTCTTGAATTGCAACTACAACGGATTCAAAAGGAGATAGTCCTAATTTCATGGAAATATAAATAGCAATTCCTAATGCTGCCAATATAATTCCTAATATTAACATTAGAATTTTTAAATGAATTTTGTCAGGAGTTGTTAAAAGAGAAATACTTGTAAAAAAATTAACTATTGGACCAATTAATAATGACATAAATGTTCCATAACTTATTAGATCTTTTCTTAAAAAAAGCATAACTAATATGAAAAAAGAATTAGTAATTATTATTCCATAACCAAAATCCAAGCCTAAAAATGTAGCAACTCCTTGATTAAAGACAGTTAAAGCATCACTACCAATGTTTGCAGTGACAAAAAAATAGCCACCAAGACCTAGTAAAACTACACTAATAAAAACCCAAAACAATCTATAAAAAAATCTATTTTTCATTTATAAAATTTATTCCTATTTTATCAATTTTTCTATAATTCACACCAGCAGAATCTAACATTTTTTTAGATGCAATGACGCTATCAGAATCCGCATATTTATCTTCCATATAAACAATCTCTTTAATACCACTTTGTATTATTGCTTTTGCACATTCATTACATGGGAAAAGAGAAACATATATTCTACAATCATCCAAAGCTTTTATGCTATTCAAAATAGCATTTAATTCAGCATGAACCACATATGGATACTTTGTATCAGCAAATTTACCTGAATTACACCATGGAAAATCCGCATCTTCGCAACCTTTAGGAAATCCATTATAACCCGTCCCAACAATACGATTATTTTTATTTACTATACATGCACCAACTTGAGTATTAGGATCTTTAGAACGCATACCAGAAAGTAAAGAAACTCCCATGAAGTATTCATCCCAATTAATAATTTTTCCCATAATAATTTTCTCCTTATCACAAATAAAAGTATATTTTAAAAACTAAACTATTGCAAACTTAAAATCTTTTATAAAGTTCCTTTGTTTTTCAAAATATTTAAAACATTAACAAAATAATCTGGCAAATCACATTCAAATTTCATTTTTTTGTTACTTACTGGATGATTTAAAATTAAGCATTTTGCATGCAAAAGTTGACCATTTAGAAATTCAAACTTTTTACCACCATACAATAAATCTCCTATAATTGGGTGATGAATGTACGCCATATGGACTCTTATTTGATGAGTACGACCTGTTTCCAATTTACATTCAATCAATGTATAACCATTGAATCTTTCTATAACTTTAAAATGTGTGACTGCGTTTTTTCCAGAACTAACAACTGCCATTTTTTTACGATTGTTGAGATGTCTTCCTATTGGAGCAATTATTTCTCCCTCACTATGCTCCATTTCACCACCAACAATTGCATAATATACCCTTGATGCTGTTTTATTTTTCAATTGCTCAGCTAATTTTTCATGAGCAAAATCATTTTTTGCAACCATCAATAGACCACTTGTATCCTTATCAATTCTATGAACAATTCCTGGACGAATACTACCATTAATAGAACTTAAGTTGTTCTCGAAATGATATAATAAAGCATTTGCTAAAGTGCCACTATAGTGTCCATTTGCTGGATGTACTACCATCCCTTGAGGTTTATCAATAATTATTAAATCATCATCTTCATAAATTATCTTTAATGGAATATTTTCTGGTGTAATTTTAGAATCACTTATCGGGATAATTTCGATTGTGATAACATCACCTGCAGATGTTTTGTAAGATGGTTTTACTTCTTTATCATTAACTAAAATATCTCCATTATTTATCATATTCTGGATTCTAGTCCTTGAAAATGAAGAATAAATGTTAGAAATAAATTTATCTATTCTAGTACTTTCCATATTACTTTCAACAACAATTGTTAATAAATCATCCATTTTTTACCTTCTTTTCATCAATATACATGAATAGAATTAACGCTATAGTTCCACAAACTACACAAATGTCTGCAAAATTAAAAACCGGAAAATTATAACCAAAAACATAGAAATCTAAAAAATCTACAACTCTTCCATAAAAAAGTCTATCAATCCAATTTCCAATAGCTCCACCAATTATTAAAATAATTGATATATTGCCAAAAACTGAACGATTTTTTTGATATTTGAAATAGTATATGCTAAATCCTATTGCAGTAATTGTTGATATTCCTACAAGAAGCCACCTACTATTTGAAAAACTAGACCATGCAGCCCCCGTATTATAAATTAAAGTAAAATAGAAAAAATTATTAATTATTTCAATAGGATTTCCTTCAATCAAATTAACTTCAGCTATATACTTTGTTAATTGGTCAACTACTATCAGCAATGGTACTAACAAAAATAGAAATACTTTTCTTCTATTCACCAGTTTTTCCTCCCCATTTTATTGCTTTTGATACTGCTTCTTGACATCTTGGGCATATATTTTGATTATTTAATTGTCCTTTAGGAAATCTATTCCAGCATCTTTCACATTTGTCTCCGCTATCTTTTGTTACCAAAACTTTACATACATCATAATGAACTGCTTGTAAATCACTTACTTCGTTCAATGATGATACGATAAATAATCTTATTTTTTCTTGGTAAGAGAATTTTTCAAAAACTTTTTTTACATCATTATTTATTATTTCTAGTTTTAAACTTGCTTCTTGACTAGAACCAATAAATGCTGCTGTTCTTGCCTCTTCAAGAGCTTTTAAAATATCGCTTCTTAATTTCATAATTAATGAATATTCTTTTAATAAGTCCTCATTAATTACTGCTTCTTTTTTAGGCATATTTAAAAGATGAACAGATTCCTTGGTTTTATCATACCATAAATCATATACTTCTTCACAAGTATGAGGTAAAATCGGAGATAATAATCTTACTAAAACATATAAAGTTTTATTTAATACTGTTTGGACTTGTCTTCTTCTATGAGAGTCATATTCATCACAATATAAGATATCCTTTGTTAAATCCAAATAAAATGAACTTAAATCAATTGACATAAAATTTATTACCTCTGATGTAACAGTTGAAAAATCATAATTATCATATGCAAATAAGCAATTATTTACAACAACTTTTAGTTTTTCTAATATATATGTATCAACGACATCAAAATCTTGAACACTATCTTTTTCAGCATCAAAATATCCTAATGTATTTTTAACTCCTAGATTGCCTATTAAGAATCTAAAAGTGTTTCTAATCTTTCTATATTGCTCTGCTGATTGTTTAATTATCTCATTTGATATTCTCACATCTGCTTGATAATCAACGCTTGCGACCCATAACCTTAAAATATCTGCTCCAGAATTTGCAATAATCTTATTAGGATCTATTGTATTTCCTAAAGATTTAGACATTTTATTGCCTTTACCATCTAATACAAAGCCATGAGAAACACATGTTTTGTATGGTGAGCAATCATTGACTGCAGTTCCAATAATTAATGATGAGTTAAACCATCCGCGATATTGATCACTACCTTCAAGATATAAATCAAATGGATACTTATAACCTCTTTCTACCAAAACACTAGTATGTGATGATCCAGAATCAAACCAAACATCCATTATATCTGTTTCTTTCTTATATTTACCATTTGGAGATAATGGATTACTATATCCTTCTGGTAAAAGTTCTTCTGCTGTTTTTTCAAACCAAACGTTTGAACCATATTTTCTAAATAATTCAACAAAATGATTAAAAAGTTTTTTATCAAAAATAGGTGTACCATCTTCAGCATAGATAATAGTAATTGGAACTCCCCACGCTCTTTGACGCGATATACACCAATCACCACGATTAGCAATCATGTTTGCAAGTCTAACTTCTCCCCAAGCAGGATACCATTTAATTTTTTTAATTTCTGAAAGTAACTTATCTCTTATTTTATCTATAGAACAAAACCATTGATCAGTTGCTCTAAAAATAACTGGTTTTTTTGTTCTCCAATCATGAGGATAAGAGTGAACCATTTTTTCGCTTCCAAGTAACGCTCCACAATTAGCTAGCATTTCCAAGACTTTTTCATTAGCCTTTTCATAAAATAGTCCTTCTAATTCAGGTCCTGCATCTTTCATCATAAACCCTCTAGAATCAACAGGACAATAAGTTGGTAATCCATATTTTTGTGCTACAAAAAAATCATCTTCTCCATGACCAGGTGCTGTATGCACACAACCACTACCAGCATCATTTGTGACATGATTACCCAATATAACTAAAGAATTCCTATCATAAAATGGATGTTTTGTTTCTACATACTCCAAATCTTTTCCTTTTAATACTTTTCGTAATTTTAAAATTTTGAATCCTAGCTTTTCTTTTAAAGAATCGGCAAATTCCTTTAAAAATATAAAAACACCTTTATCAGTTTCATAAACACCATACTCATAATTAGGATTTAAGCAAATAGCAAGATTCGCGGGGATTGTCCATGGAGTTGTAGTCCATATAATAAAGGACTCATCTCCTATTAATAAATCATTCTTTTTAATGACTTTAAATGCAACATATATTGAATATGATGTGACATCTTTATATTCAATTTCTGCTTCTGCTAGTGCAGATTCACTAGAAGGAGACCAAAATACAGGCTTTTTACCTTTAAAAATAAATCCTGACATTGCCATATCAGCAAAAACCTTAATTTGTGCTGCTTCAAAACTATGCTGTAATGTCATATATGAATTTTCATAATCACCTAAAACAGCAAGTTTTAAAAATTGATTTTTTTGTTTTTCAACTTGTTCAAGTGCATATTTTTCGCATAGCTTTCTATAATCCACTATATTTATTTCTTTTCTATTTATTCCCTTTTTTTGTAAAACAGTTTCAATAGGAAGACCATGAGTATCCCACCCAGGTATAAATGGCGTGTAAAATCCTGACATACTTTTATATCTAATAACAAAGTCTTTTAGTACTTTGTTCATAGCATGCCCGCAATGAATATCTCCATTTGCATATGGTGGTCCATCATGAAGCATAAATCTAGTCTTGCCTAAATTTTTTTTCAAAATTTGATCATATAATTTCATTTTATCCCATCTTTTTTGAAATTCTGGTTCCTTTTTAGGTAAATTACCTCTCATTTCAAAAGAAGTTTTGGGCATTGTAAGTGTATCTTTTAATTCCATTTTAATCATCCCTTCATAAATAAAAAAAGTTCCTAACATAGGAACGAAAAACCGTGGTACCATCCTGATTCGCGAAAAAAATCACGCACTAATATGTGTTAACGCCACCAACGGAAATTCTTACTAATTTCAGAATATCGCTCAGAAGTGATAAAACAATAGGTCAACAGAGGTTTTTCACCATACAACCACTCTCTAAATGAATTACTACATTTCATTTCTTCATCAACGTTTTCTAATATTTCTTAATGTAAATTAAGATAGGAAAATTTTGGCATACATCTTGATATTTGTCAACCAAATATTAATATATTAAAACATATTCACTAAATATTTCTTCGAAGTGAATTGTCCATATTTTCATTTTTTATCATAGGACTAAAAATGAAAGTTGAATTATTTATTCTTTTTACATCGGCTTTTAAAGCATAAGCGACTCCACACAAAAAATCAATTATACGTGTCGCACTGTGATTTTTTGAGTCATTTCTTATTAAGACTTCCAAATTAACAATAACGACTTTACCATTCATTATTTCTTTTGAAATTTTCTCAGCCTCTTCATAAGCAGAAGGAGTATATACAGCAGCACTTGATAGACTTGAATCATTAAATTGTGTAGTATAATTTTGATTTTTATTGTTATCAAAATCATATTTACTCTTTGGAGATGTAAAATCACTAAAATCATCTTTTGATTGAACTACTGGTCCTCTTGGTACTTGAGGATTATTTCCAAAATATGATTTTTCAGATTCAGAAGTTTTCATCATATCAGATAATGAATTTTCTTCTGTTGGAAATAAAAATCTCTTTAATTTATCTCCTGCCATATAACCTACCTCCTTTCAATAATGACATTGCTCAAATTAATCTACTCTTTTTTTCCTTAAAAATGAAGGAATCAAAGTTGTATCTTCAATATTTGGTTCTTTATTGTTTTTATTATCCAAATTTTCGATTTCTGGTTGTTGTTTGACAGTTTTTAAAGAATTTGGATCAAGTTTAGAAATAGTGTTATTAATTTGCGAAGAATTCATACCTTTTGTTTGGTTATTACCATAAATTTTCGTTTCAATTCTATGCATATCAGAGCCTATAAATTCTGTTGCAATAACGGTAACAAACATTCTATCACCAAGAGACTCATCATAAGAAACTCCAAATATTACATTAATATCGTTATCTCCTGCTGCACTTCTAACAATATCTACAGCATCATTAGCATCTACCAAAGTCATTGAAGATCCTCCTGATACATTTACTATTGCATTTTTAGCACCTTTAATTGAAGCTTCTAGTAAAGGTGAAGAAACTGCTGCAGTTGCTGCATCTCTTGCTCTATTATCACCATCTCCATACCCCATACCAATAAGTGCGGTTCCTTTATCTTTCATTATATTATAAACATCAGCAAAATCTAGATTGATTATTGAAGGTTTAAGTATCAAATCTGTTATTGTTTTAACAGAATGACATAAAACATTATCAGCTTCTTTAAATGAATCCTTCAATGGTATTCCACCACTCATTTGTAATAATTGATCATTAGAAACAACAATTAGTGAATCAACATAATTACGTAGTTTTTGCAAACCTTCAACAGCATTAGCATTTCTTATTTTGCCTTCAAAATTAAACGGACGAGTAACAATACCTATTGTTAATGCCCCTAATTCTTTAGCAATCCTTGCAATTACAGGTGCAGCACCAGTACCAGTGCCACCTCCCATACCAGCAGCAATAAACACCATATCAGCACCTCTAAGATTATTCCTAATGGTATCTTCACTAGCTTCTGCCGCTTTAAATCCTACCTCTGGGTTAGCTCCTGCACCTAATCCTTTAGTGATTTCATAACCAAGAGGAAATCTATTTTGACATTTGGAAACAAACAAAACTTGAGCATCAGTATTTGTAACCCAAAACTCTACTCCTTCTATATTTTCATCAATCATTCTATTGACAGCGTTATTTCCGCCACCACCAACTCCAATGACTTTTATGTTAGCGACATATTCAGATATCGAATTTTCCCTATTATCCATAACAATTCCTCCTGTCTCTAAACATTGCTAAGTTCACGTTCGACTTTTGAAAATTTCTCAATATAAGAAATTATTGCACCAAAACAAGCATAATAACTAGCATCACTTCCACCTACTATATCAAATTTTCTAAGTATTACATCATCGTTTAAAGCCAATCTAAATTTTTCTTGTATTTTTTCAGTGTTTGCAACACCACCAGTTAATATAATTGGTAGATGATTATTTTTTGTTAAATATAAAATAGATTTTGATACTTCATCTATAATTACATTTAACGACCTATCAACAATTTCAACAATTTCCTTTTCTTTTACCATCTTACCCGAAGTTTTGTTTTTATATACTTCAATATTTGTTGCTAAATTTAAATCAGCACTACCATATTTAACTTTAATAATTTCAGCTTGTTTTTTATCATTATCGAGAAAACTTGCTAATTCACTTGTAATAAATGTTCCTCCTGTTTTTCCTTGACGATATCCACAAAATAAATTCTTATAAAAGAAAGAAACAGAATTGTGAGCTCCACCTAGATCAGCAATTAAAACGCCATTTTTACCCTCTTGTTCTTTTATTAAGGCATTAAATAGAGCAATTGGTAATGGTATGACATCCAGTATTTCAATTTCTAATTCTTGAATTGCATCAACTATTCCTTTTGCCAAACTTTGTGGAGAAGAAACCACAAACGCATCTAGTTCAATAGTATTTCCCCTATATCCTATTGGTTCATCCTCTACACTTTCACCATCTAAAGTATATTGAATTGGATATATCCCAATTACCATTTCTCCAGTCATGATTTGATGAGAAGCACAAGCGTTTTTCAATAATTCAATGTCTCGAGAAGAAACAACTTTATTGACACTTGTAACATTATTACTTGCCTTTTTTCTATAAACATTCATGTTACTTGAAGGCAAAACAATTATCAACTTATGTATATCAAAATCTAAGGCTTTAGCTTTTTCAAGAAGACCTATCACTGTTCTTTGAATTTCATTTTTCGATGAAACATCTCCTGATGATATGCCTTGAGTTTCAGAATTAAAAATAGCACAAATATTAAACTTATCACTATTAACAGTTCCAATAACAAGTTTTGAAGACCATTCGCCTATATCGATTGCAGCATATATTTTCTCAGAAATCACTAAAAATCACCCTCTTTTTTTATATTATCATATTACATTAATCACATGGAAGAGCATAATCAGCAGCTCTATATATATAGCAATATTTACCATCTTTTAAACTTGGAGAAGAAGTAGAAATAGAGTTGCGTATCACATCAATATTTTCTTTTGTTAATTTTTTATCTACTGATCCTAAGTCAATTACTAATAATAAGTCATTATCAATATTTAAATCTTGGCCACTAAATACAAAGTCCACGACAGTCGTTGTTGATATACTATTTTTTGATATAGATAAAATTTCATTTCTAATTTCCCTTTTTGTTTTGCCAAGCAAATCTAATAACAGCAAAAATTGCTCACTTGTATATTGATTCTCATCAAAAAGAAAAGGAATATCACCAAATTGGGCAATATGTTTAACATCAATAGCCTTGAAATTATTTAACCCATTAACTTCGTTTCCATTGCTCAAATAATAAATACAGTCATCACCATAATTGTCACAATAATTTCCTTTTTTTCCTACAACACTTACTTCATTAAGGGCTATTTTAACACCTAGTGGCGATAAATCAACTGTTGCACTATCTATATATTGATAATCATTCAACTTATTTTCAATCTCCACACTATTAATGGACCATAAAAATGTTGAATTTGAAAAATCAGCAATATTGTATATATCTTCACTATTTAATATAGAAGTATTTCCTGATAAATCAATGATTCTAGCCTTAGATAAAGGAGAAATTAAATAAGAAATTATTAAGACCCAAAAAACTAGGATAACAAAAAATCTTTTCTTTATGTTATCTAATCTTTTTTTTCTCGCATTTTTACATCTTGCTTTAAACGTAGATGTATTATTGTTTTCAATAGAACTATTAATAAAATCCATCTACTAATTCTCTCCTATCTTTAAATTTATAATATAATTATACACATTAGTTTTAGTGTATTCAATTATACTTTGAAAAAAGACTTAAAAAAATCATATATAACGACTATATAATTACTAATATAATACTAAACAGTGCTTTTTGGTAATTGTTTTCAAAAAAAGTCTACACATAAAAGTGTAGACATATACATAGAATAGAATATAAAAAGGGGGATTAATTATTATCTGTACTCATCGTAGTTGTTGGATTCAATAGTTCTTCTATGTCTCTTTTTAGTGTTTCGTTACGTGTAGATATTTGTGCTATTTCATCATTCAGCAAATAATTTCCTTCTTTTAATTCATTAGTCATTGGTTGAAGGAATATAAAAGCAAAAACAAACAAAACAACACTCACACAAAATAACACCCTTGATAAATAGTCAAACTGTCTCATATTCCTTTTTTTAAGTTTCATTGTTCTTACCTCCTTATATTTTCTGTATTATTCTTAATTTCGCACTGTGTGCCCTATTATTGTTTTCAATTTCTTGAGTACTTGGAATAATTGGCTTTCTTGTTATTAAATTGTATTGTATATCCTTTTTTTTAAGATCTATTGGCATAAATCTATTTCTACTTTCTTCAGTTGTATATTTTTTAAAAACTTCTTTAACAATTCTATCTTCCAAAGAATGAAAAGTTATTACACAAACCCTACCTCCAGAATTTAATAATTTAATAGCCACTTCTAGTGTTTTACTAAGTATTCCCAATTCATCATTGACATATATTCTTAATGCTTGGAAAGTCCTTTTAGCTGGATGACCTCCAGTTATTTTGCTTTTTGTTGGAATTGATTTTTTGATTATTTCTACCAATTCATGTGTTGTTAATATCTCTTTTTTTGTTCTTTCTTTAACAATATTCCTAGCAATATTTCTAGAATATTTTTCTTCTCCATATTTATATATAATATTTGCTATATCTTCTTCTTTATATGAATTAATTACTTCTTTTGCGGTCAAACTCTGGGTTTGATCCATTCTCATATCTAAAAGGGCATCATGATTATAAGAAAATCCACGACTCCCTTCATCTAATTGAAAGGAAGAGACACCTAAATCGAAAATAATACCATCTACTTTTTTTACATTGCATTCTTCAAGCTTTTCTTTTAAAAATCGAAAATTTGAATGAATTAATGTGAAGTTGTTGAGAGAGAGAGTTTGTAGATGCTCTTTGGATGCCTCAATTGCAGCTTCATCTTGATCAAAACAATATAGATGACCTGCATAATCTAAACGCTTCAATATTTGATAACTATGTCCTCCACCACCTGTAGTAGCATCGACATAAATACCGGACTTTTTAATTGCTAATCCTTCTATGCTTTCATTCAATAATACTGATTTGTGCTCATACATATGATGACCTACAATTTTTCAGCGACTTTATCAAATGTTTCTAATGCTTCTTGTTCATACTTTTGCCAATTCTCTTTTGACCAAATTTCAATATGATTTATTGTTCCTACTAAAACAACATCCTTATTGATATTTGCATGAGTCAAGAGATTTTGTGGGATTATTACCCTTCCATGAGAATCACATGAACAATCAGAAGCACTTCCAGCAAACATTCTTAAATGCTTTCTTGCATCAGAAGAATTAGTGTTTAAAGTAAGGAGTTTTTCTTGGAGTTTACTCCATTCATCATTAGTGTAGATAGAAATACATTCATCAAATCCAATAGTCATTACAGCATCTGAGCCAATTTTATCTCTAAATTTTGCTGGTATTGTTAATCTACTTTTATCATCAATAGTATGACTATATTGTCCAATAAACATATTTTACACCCCACTTTCTCCCACTTTAATACATCTTCTACCACAATTATACATAAAGGCACAATATTTGTAAACAAAAAAAAACAGAATTTTATAAAAATCTGTTTTTTAAAATATAACTATTCAATTAAAACTCAATTAAATTTTCTTATTTTACTTTTCTTCCATCATAAAAGCCACACTTACCGCATACGTGATGAGGTAAAATCATTTCACCACAATTTGGACAAGCAACCAACGTTACTTTTGCCAATTTAATGCCTGATCTACGCAAGGCTTTTCTTGTTTTTGAAGTTTTCCTCTTTGGTACTGCCATAATTACACCTCCTATTTTTTTTTGAAATAATCTTTCAATTTCTCTAGTCGAGGATCAATTTGTTGCTTTGATTTTTTTGAAATAGCAAGTTCATCCTCACTAACAAAACGCCAATTTTCACCAGAATTAGGGAGTTTTGCACCTTTTTTTACTACTTTTAGCGGCACGGAAACACTAATGAGCTCCCAAACCAACGAAATAATATCCAACTCTCCACCTTTGACCACACTTAATTCTTGTGTGTCATGTAATTCTTCATCAAAAGAAAAATAATCTTCGTATTCAATGGAAAACGGATAATCAACCGGCTCTAAACTCATCGCGCATGGAACAATCATAATTCCGGTAATCTTGAAATCAAGTTTAACTTGCTCTTCTTCGCTTTCAAAGTAACCATTACCAAATATTCTAACATCTTTCAAGCCGAGTAGTTTTTTATTTGACTTTATCAATTTATCGTCATATACAATTCTTTCATCAAAGGTGAAACTTGGTTGGGCATTCTGGTTTAACCAGGATAATGTCCATTTCATATGCAACACCTCCACCTAAAAAGACATACATTATTATAGTGAATAAGCGCTAAAATGTCAATGCTTTTTATAACGCTTACATAATATTGAAAAATGAACATCTATACAACAATAAAGTTGACTTGTATAATATAAATAACATCAATGTTAGGAGGAATTACAATGAAAGTCGTGGGCGTTGTTGTTGAATACAATCCATTCCATTATGGACACCTTTATCATTTGAAAACGGCAAAATCTTTAACAAATGCTGACCTCATAATAGGTGTGATTTCAACATATTTTGTTCAAAGAGGAGAACCTTCTATTCTTCCATTACATAAAAGAATTAGTGATGCTTTGGATAGTGGAGTAAATTTAATTGTCGAATTGCCATTCATATACAGCGTAGAATCTGCTGATATTTTTGCCAAATACTCTTTGCAAATACTTGAGGCTTTAAAATGTAATGAATTTGTCTTTGGTAGTGAAAGTGGCGATACAAAAGAATTTATGAAAAAGTATAACTCTAAAACGTTTACCTCACCTAGAATTGATGAGATTATTAAAAAATATCTTAAAGAAGGCTATTCTTATCCAAAGGCAAGTAGTTTAGCTCATTTTGAAATAAGCAACTACTATCTTGACACTCCAAATGATATCCTTGGAAACTCATATATAAAAGCTATTGAAAAATATAAATACAATTTGTCACCAATTATCATTAAAAGAATAAATGAAAAAAATTGCTCTTCTGCAAGCAAAATAAGAAAATTAATGATTAAAAACGAAAAAGCACAAGTTACGAAATATACTCCTATTAAATATTTATTTGAAGATGTTCATGATTTCGAAAAATATTTTCCGCTACTAAAATACAAATTACAAACAAGTTCTTCAAAAGAACTAGAAAACATACATTTAATATCCGAAGGAATACATAATCTTTTTAAAAAAAATATCGATTCTTCAAATTCAATGGAAGAATTCATTAGTAAATGTACTTCAAAAAGATATAGTTCAGCTAGAATTAAAAGGACAATAATACATATATTAGTAAGCACTCCAAAAGAAGATGCAAAAACTTTTTTACAAGAAAAAATTCCTTTTGTAAGAGTTTTAGGCTTTGATAAACTAGGACAAAAATACTTAAACAAAATAAGAAAAGAAGTAGCGATTCCGATAATATCCAATTTTGCTGGAAAAGACTCTAAAATACACCAATTAGAAAAAAAAGCAGTAAATGTTTATTATTCTATTGATAAAGAACCTCAAAAAACCATTAATCAAAATAAATATTTGCATATTTTCCCAATTATTAAGTAGTTTTACCTTATTTTTTATGGAAGTAGTTATAGTTATTTGATATAATTAATTATACGTACAAAGGAGAAATGCTAATGGATTTATACGATGTAATTCCAAACAATTTATTTACAGTACTAACAAGCAAAAATAGAAGTATTTATGCAAAAAGTTTACTGATAATTTATAATTTTTTTAAAGAAAATATTATTATTGATAAAGATATAGTTGTAGCACATTTAATTAATGAGTTGCAATCTGACATTTTTGATATTGATACAAATGTTGATGAAGAAACATTTGAGGCTTCGCAAAAGGATGCTACATCTTTAGCAAAATACATTATGAGGCGACTTTTTGATACTGGATGGATTGATATTGAATATGAAAGTTATAGTAAACTTCAAGAATATGTTTCACTTCCTCCATACTCTATAAAACTTATCAGTACTATTTCAGAAATATCAACTAATGAAGTTAAAGAATATGATTCATTTATGTATTCTATGTATTCATCCTTGCTAAACTCAGATCAAAATTATAATGATTTTAGATTTACTGCCCTTAATAATGTTTACGATAAAATGCATGAATTTGAAGAGTCATTAAAAACTTTATTTCATAATCTAAAACGCCGCTACACAAACCTTATTTCATTAAAAACTGTTAATCAAATATTAAGTGAGCACTTTGATTCATATCAAAAAGATGTAATTATGCAAATATACCTTCCTTTAAAAACAAAAGATTCAATAACTAGATTTAAAGGCAGCATATTTAATATTCTCATAAAATGGATGAGAGATGAAAAAATTATTAACTCGATGATTGCACAAGCTATGGTCCAGAATCGCTTTCAAGATGATGATGAAGCAAAATTGGATATACTTAATAAAATTAACTACATAGTAGATAAACTAAACGATCTTGATGAATTAGTTGATTTGATTGATAGCCGTAATTCTACATATATAAGTGCTGCAACAGAAAAAATGCACCACTTATTGAGTAATGATCGTTCAATCACAGGTAAAATGACAAAAATAATTGCAACCATAGCCAAAGATGAATTTAATGGATATGACAATAATTTACATATATGTGAGAATTTTTTATTCTTACAAAAACAAGAATATCTAAATGAAGAATCTTTATTTAATCGCGCTCAAAGTATACATAAATATCTAAACAACGAACCTTCAGAAATACTTTATGTAGATGAACAAATAGTTCAAAAACTTAAATCAACATTTGAAGAATCTACAAATAACCGATTTTCATATCGAAATGTTATAAACTATATGAAAGAACAACTTGAAAATACTAAAAACATTTCAACAAAAGATATTGTTATAGAAAATAGCGATGATTTCTTGTTGTTATTACATTCATTTATTCATGGATTTGATAATAATGTTTTTTATAGTTTAAAACTATATAAGGGCAATATTATAAATAATAATTATTCGCTTCCTAATTTAGAATTTGTAAGAAGGAGAATTTAATATGTGGAATGAAAAATACGATTTATTAACTAATAGCGAAAAAGAAAGATTTACCAAAATTGTTAACTATATTTTAAATAAAACTTTCCTTCTTCGAGAAACATACGAAGAAAAAGATAGAATAGGTAAAATTTCTGCCGATTATAGATTTTTTGAACGTAATTATGAACTATTTCAAGATTATTTAGAAATTGCTGGATATTCTATATCAAAAGATGATTCTGAAGGAATAATATCTATATCTAACATTTATTTTACAAATATATTAAGACTTGATAAGTTTACTACCTTATTTTTGCTAATATTAAGACAAATATATGATGAGGAAAAAGAAAAAGCTCCTTCTGGCAACGTTGTTTTTGTAAAAGGCAGTGAAATTGTTGTCAAAATGATTGATAACAAACTACTAACAAAAAAACCAACAATTAAAGATATGACTGATGTCTTACGTTTATTAATTCGTCACAATATTATTGCAAAATTTGATGGAAATATAGAAGATAGCAATGTTACTTTAACAATATATCCAACAATCTTAAAAGTTGTTTCTAATGAAAAAATAACAGCAATATATGATAACATGTTTAAAAAAGATGAAGAAGCAATAAAAAACGACATCTCATTTGAGGCATAAAAGGAGAAAACAAAATGAAAAAACTTAAAAAATTATTACTTATAAATTGGCATTATTTTTCTTTCCAAATAATGAATTTTGATGACATAAATTTTTTGACAGGTAAAAATGCCTCTGGTAAAACAACAATAATTGATGCCATACAACTATTAATCCTTGGAGATACAACAGGTCACTTTTTCAATAAATCCGCCTCAGACAAATCAACAAGATCTTTAAAAGGATACTTAAGGTGTGAATTTGGTGATAGTGAAGATGGCTCGATTATGTATTTAAGAAATGGTAGATTTTCAAGTTATGTAGTTCTTGAATTTGAAGATGACATTACGAAATCTTCTTTTGTTGTGGGTATTGTTTTTGATAATTATGATGATAATTCTTACGACTATAAATTCTTTTATTATAATGATAAAATTTCTGAGAATAACTTTATTGTTAATAACATACCTATGGATCAAAAAGCTCTACGTATTTTTTTAATGCAAAACAATATAGATAATAAATTTTTTGAAACAAATTCCTCTTATCGTGATTTTGTTAAAGTGTTATTTGGCAATTTAAATAATAATTTTTTCTCTTTATTCAAAAAATCCATACCTTTTTCACCAATAACAAATATTGAACAATTTATTACAGAATATGTTTGTGATGTAAAAAACAATATAGATATTTCTTCTATGCAAGAAAATATTCGTAACTACAAAAAATTAGAAATCGAGAGCAACGAAATTGAAAAAAAAGTTAATGAATTAAAAACTTTAAATGATGCCTACGATTCATGGCACACTGATTTCAATAAAATAGCATTACAAAAATATCTTATAAATCGAAGCGATTTATATTTCACAAATAAAAATATTGAAAAACTTAATGATGAAATTGAAGATTTAAAAAATGAAATTATTGATAAAACTAATATATTAAAAAGCTGCGAAGAGAAAATAAAAAATTTCAATTTGCAAAGAGATCAGCTTAATAAAGAAAAATTTGAATCCGATATTTACAAACAAAAAGCCGTTTATGATGAAAAAGCATTGCAAATTGAAAAGAAAATAAAAAATCTTGAAGATTCTATTTTAAATATTAAATCTAGCCTTGTAATTTACTGTGATTCTTGGATTAAAGCAGTAAATGATTTACTAAAAAGCAATAACGATATTCTTCCAGTTGAGTTTCTTTCAATTTCAAAAGAGTTTAAAAACAAACTAATCACTTTTAAAAACGAATCAATAATTAGTGAAAAATTATTAAATAATTTCCAACAACTTATCCAAGACTACTCTTCTAAAATTAGTAATATTTCTTTTTTAATTAATAGTAAAAGTTATGAATTAAGAAATTCAATTAGTAATCTAAAAAAAGAAATTTCTATATTAGAAAGTGGTAACAAAGCTTATAATCCTAATCTTTTAAGTTTCAAGAAAATAATGGAAAATGAATTATCTAAAAAATATAACAAAAACATAGAAGTTCATTTTCTTGCTGATTTAGCTGATATTAAAACCCCTGAGTGGAGAATGGCCATTGAAACTTTTTTATACACTCAACGCTTCTACTTAATTGTTGAACCTCAATATGTAGATAGCGCTATATCAATATATGAAAAAATAAAAAAAGAATATAATTTTTCAGAGTTTGGGATATTAGACACAGAAAAAATTTCTAATAGCAATTTTACTCATTTACCTAATTCTATTGTTGAAGAAATATCTTGTAATAATGATATTGTGAAAAAATATTTAAACAGTTTAATGGGAAATCTTATCAAATGTGAAAGGATAGAAAACCTAAGAAAACACAATCGCTCCATAACAAAATCAGGAATGCTTTATCAAGGATTTGTTGCAAGACAATTGAATTTTAAAAAGACTTCACCATTTATTGGAAATGGATTTGCAAAAGATCAATTAGAATACAAAAAAGAACAATTGCAAAACTATGATAAAGAATTTATGGAATTATCAGCTACTACAAGTTACATAAATATTTTTAGTAGCCTTGAATATTTCAATTCAAATGAAGTAAAAACCTCAACCCAAACCTTGGAAGAGGCAAGTATTTTACCAGAATTACATAATGAACTTGAAGAAATAAAGAATCTTTTAAAAGCATTTAACGATAAATATTTAGAGAATTTGGAGAAAAATATCAGAAAATGTGAAATTTCTATTGGTGAGCTTGAAGGCGAAAAAATAGAATTAAATAAAGATATAATTCAATGCACTCTTGAAATACAAAAAAATGAGAAAGACAAAATACCTGCCCTTAATTTACAACTTGAAAAATTAAAAGAACAAATTAAAACCCAATTTGAAAGAGATTGGATAATTAATGTCGGAGAACCAGAATTTGTTAATATTTCTATTTCTCGTAAAGAATTACAACTATATATTCAAAACATCAAAAATAGTTTGAATACTACAAATGCAATGACTAATAGCAAATGGAATAGTCTTGTCGAAAAACGAATTAAATATAATACTATTTATAATACTACCAATGATGCACTTGCTCTTAATAATGATTATTACGAGCAGCAATATAAAGAACTTGCAGACACTAAGTTAGTAGAGTATAAATCAAAAATAATAATTGCTAAAAATAATGCAATGAATCAATTTAAAAATGATTTTTTGAGTAAATTAAAATCGAATTTTGATGTTGTAATAGCTCAAATGGAGAATTTAAATGATGCATTGGAATCTTCTACTTTTGGAGAAGATAGTTACCATTTTGTTGTTATTCCTAGACCAGAATACAAAAAATATTATGAAATGATAAATGATAAATTATTACTTCTTGGAAACGATATAAATTCCAGCGATTTTCAAAATAAATATGGAGAAGCTATCGAGGATTTATTTAGACAAATAACATTTGTCGATTCTGAAATAAATGCTGATTTTAGAATAGAATTAGAAAAAAATATTGAAAAATTTACTGACTATAGAAGTTATCTACAATTTGACTTAATAGTAACTAATCAATATGGGAACAAACAATCTCTTTCTAGAAATCTTTTGAAAAAATCAGGTGGAGAAACCCAAACACCTTTTTACATTTCAGTATTGGCATCTTTTGCTCAAGCATATAGAGTAAAACTTGAAGGCGATAAATTCAACTCAATTAGACTAATAATTTTTGATGAGGCATTTTCAAAAATGGATTCTGAAAGAATAACAGAAAGCATCAAATTATTGCGTCAGTTTGGATTACAAGCAATTCTTAGTGCTCCACCCGAAAAAATTGCAGATATTTCAAACCTTGTAGATAAAACATTATGCGTTGTTAGAAATAACACTGTTTCTATAGTTTCAGAATTTAAAGAACTAAAAAACATTTAATTTTAAGGAGAAAAAATTGTGAAAAAATTATTAAAAGCATTATTTATAATAACACTAATTGTTCCTTTTATTTCATCATGTTCAAGTGAATACGATGGAGATTATATGGCTAGTGGAATAATTGTTACCATTAAAGATGGAGCTTATGTAATAACAACCTCAAGCGCAATTCTTACAAATGATAAAGTAATTCGTGATGTTAGTATAGATGTCGTTGTTATTCCTTTTTATGGCATGAGGAAAAATGGTACACCTGACTATCCTGCTGGAATTAGTATATTAAATTCTTCTACAGATGATAGCACTGATATTTATGCTTATGTAAGAGATGCTGGAGATAACCTAGTAAATAGTAAAAAGATATTAGGTGCTAATTACAAAATGGCTTCTACTTTAGAACATCGTATTTGGTCTTCTCAAGTTGAAAGAATTGAAGATTATCTTGTTGGAAAAGATTATAATTCACTTATTAGAAATATTTGCACTCCATCATCTGGTTATACTACATGTACTAGTTTACTAGATGATAGTGTTTCAGTTAATGAAGGAGCACTACTTGATTTTTATGGATTTGATAAAGTAATGGGAGCAACAATATCAATAGCGAACAATGGCTATGATTCCATCGCTGGTTCTCTTATCGAAATGTTTAATAGCAATTTAAAAGAAATATCTGAAAATTTTGAAAATATTAGTAGTAATTTTTCATATTCTGTTTCTTTTGAAAATAATATTTTAAAAGTGGTCTTCACAAATATTATAAACTCTAAAGAAAAAATAATAGATTATGTGGAAATACCATTAAAAATATCTAATAAAGCTATTTTATACAATGATACCAAAACATACATAATTCCCGATTCATCTTATAAACAAGTATATAAAAATTTAGAAACAATTGATTTAGATACTGACTTGTTAAAGTCTAGTTACGAAAAATAAAGCTTAGAAAATATTTTCTAAGCTTTTTTCTTGTTTTTAATAAATTTATACATTTCCTCAGCCGCAAAATGAAGTTTGGTAACAATATTTTTTTTATTTATAGGAAATAAATAATAAGTATCATTTAGTGTAGATAAACTAAAGCAATCACCTTTACCAAAATAATCATATTCAATATGAATTGAATATGTTGAAAGAGGATCTTTTAATAATTCAAAATTTCCACCTTCTAGATCTGCTTTTATACTAAATCCTGACTCATCATGTTTTACATGTCCAAGTCCCAAACGATAAAATCCTTTACTATTTGGTAAAGAATCAATATATACATCTTCTTCAAATTTGTAATTACCATTTTCAATTTCTTTTCTTACTTCACTTCTTTCCCATTCAAACCAATCTGGTATATGAGAAAAACGGGCTTTTTTGCCATCTATTCTTTTAAGTTCTCCAATGGTAGTAAGTTCCCATATGCTATTGCAATTATTACATTTTAAATAAGTACCATAACTAGTCATTTTTTCTTCATTACCACATTCACAGCATTTATATAATGGTTTATGAAGGTTTCTAGCACGATTAGGATTATCAATTATAATATTATTATCTTTCTGCCATTTGTATTCATCATATATAAAAGCATTATTTATTCTATCATTAATAGTATCAATATCAAGTTTACTAATTTCTTCTTTGGTAATAATTTGTGTCATATCTGCAGTTATATTATTATTGCGACTTTGCAAATTCCAAACTGGACTACTTAAGTGATTGCCATGCATATTAAGAACTACAACTGGTACATCTAAATACTTACAAAGCTTACCAAGAGATTCTGGAAGTATTGCGTTTGTTCCTACAATTGAATATCTAGCTTCCGGATAAATACACAATATATCTTTATAATCATTAACAACTTTTTTTAAATGTTTAACCAAAACCAAATCATTAGTGAACTTCCTTTTACAAATTCCACCGGCATTTCGCAAAATCATCTCTCGATTAATAAATCCATCTATAGCAACTACATAACTTGCTCTATGGGGAAAAATGGCCATAGTTGTAACTTTAAAATCAACAAATGCATGATGAGTACATAATAAAAGACATGGTTTTTTCAATCCTTCCATTCCAATACGAGTAATTTTCAAATGACGCTTCCTGGTTTCAAAAAACGATATTAGCCAAGTAAGTGGCTTTAGTATTGTTCTTTGTCTTTTGGGAGTTACCTCAAGTTTAAAGCGATGCATCCTATTTACTTCATCAAGTTTTTTATATTCTATTTTAGATATTTTCATATTTACCTCATGAGCGAAGTTTTGCATTGAATGCATCTTCTAAATCTTTAATAATTTTATTATGAATTTCTAAAACTTCATCTTCTTTTAACGTTCTTTCTTTATCTTGATAAACAATATTAATAGCAATAGATTTATATCCACTTTCTAAATTTTGGCCTTCATAAATATCAAATACTTCAGCACTGCGAACTATTTTCTTTCCAATTTTTTTAATTGATTTAATAAGTTCAATAGACATAACATCACTTTTTACTAATAATGCAATATCTCTACTTATTGAAGGATACATTGAAGGTGCCTCAAATTTTGTAATTGAATTTTTAAGCGAAAAAATATAATCTAAATCTAATTCACAAACGATTGTATCTTTTATATCATATTTATTATTCATTAATGGGTGAACTTCACCAACAACACCAAAAATTTTCTTTCCACAAACTAAATAAGCACTTCTACCTGGATGATAATACATATTATCATTTTCTATTCTAATAAAACTATATCTATTAGCATCAATTCCAAGTAATTCTAGAATTCCAGTAACTAAACCTTTAACAGTATAAAAGTCTACAACTTTACCTTTTTGCCATTTAGTATTATTAATATTTCCACTAATAGCTATCGCTAAATGTTCATGCTCTAAATTACTGTAATACATTTTAGAAATTTCAAATAATTTAATATCATTTATTTTTCTGAAATTATTATAATTAACTGACCTTAACAAAGAAGGTATTAAGCTTTGTCTTAAGTACATTCTATCTTCTGTCATTGGAGATAATACATTAATTACCTCACAATTTTTGTTTTCATTCAATACGCAAAAATCACCAATACTTTTTTTGCTTTCAAGAGTATAACTTAGTGCTTCATATATTCCATTTGAAACCAAGTAATCACGAATAATTTTTCTTTTATGTTGAATAGAAGAATATCCTCCAAATGTTGATATTTTAGGATTTGTTTCTTGCAAGTTTTCGAAACCTAAAATTCTAATGATTTCCTCAATTAAATCTTCTTCAATTAATATGTCATTTCTATAACTAGGAATTTCTACAACAAAGACACCATCAAATTCATTAAACTTAAACTTCAATCTATCAAATACACTTGCAATAGCAAATGTAGAAAAATTAGTTCCTAAAACATCATTAACTTTTTTTGCTGATAGAGTTATTTTGGTAGGTATAAAATCATAATTACCATAAGTAACTATCTCTTCAATAATTTTTGCATCTGCATATTTTTCTAACATTTTTGCTGCTAAATCTAAAGCATATAAACTGCGAGTATAATCTATTCCTCTAATAAATCTATTTGAAGCTTCAGAAAATAATTGTAATCTTCTTGAAGTTTTACGCAATTGCACTCCACTAAATTCAGCAGATTCAATTACAATATTTTTAGTGTTATTATCAATCTCTGTTGATTTAGATCCCATTATTCCTGCTAAACAACACAATTGATTACTTGATGTTACTAATAAATCATCTTTATCTAAATTATACTTTATATCATCTAAAGCAATAAATTCTCCACTAATTCCTTCTTTTACAATAATCTTATTATCACTTAATTTATTAGCATCATACATATGTAAAGGCTGCCCTAATAAAATCATAATATAATTTCCAATATCTACTATATTGTTAATTGATCTAATTCCACAACTTCTTAATACTTGAATAAGCCAATTTGGAGATTCTTTAACTTTTATATTGCTAATGCCTCTAACAGCAAATCTTTGACATTTCTTTGTTTCACTAGAAACTAAATAAGAGGATTTAGTTAATTTATTAAAAGATATGCTTTCAAGAGATTTTTTAATTGGTTTATCTAAAACTGCACTAACCTCATAAATAAAAGAAATCATTGAAAGAACATCGCCTCTATTAGGAGTAGGCTTTAATTCAAAAATCACATCATCAAGACCTAAATATGCCAAAGGATTTTTATCTCCAATGGGTGCATCATTTCCAAGAATTTCAATTCCATCTTTTTGTTCTTGTGATAAATATTTTTCATCAACACCTAATTCCAATAAAGAACAAATCATACCATTTGATTCTTGATTACGAATATTCCCTTTTTTAATGATAACTCCTTTTGCTGGAAGATTGGCTCCTGGTAAAGCAACGATTACTTTTTGATTTTTATCAACATTTGGAGCACCACAAACAATTTGAATAATTTCATTCCCAATATTAACCTTACAAACACTTAAGTGATCAGAATCTGGATGGTCTATTCTTTCTTCAACAAAACCAATTATTAAATTACTACCACTTGCCATATGAATAATTTCTTCTACTTCAACTCCTGCAATAGTAATCTTTTCGGCTAATTTTTCTGGACTATATTCATCAATATCCACATATTGTTTTAACCAATTTAAACTTATTCTCATTTGTTAAGACCTACCTTTCTTTTTTAAACTGAGACAATACTCTTATATCATTAGAATAAATATGTCTCATATCATCTATGCCATACCTAAGCATTGCTATTCTCTCTACGCCTATACCAAAAGCATATCCTCTATATATTTTAGGATCAAATCCAGACATTTTTAAAACATTTGGATGAACCATTCCTGCTCCCAATATTTCTATCCAACCACTATTTTTGCATACATTACATCCCTTGCCATTGCAATTATAACACGAAACATCTACCTCTACTGAAGGCTCTGTAAAAGGAAAAAATGAAGATCTAAGTCTAATAGTCCTTTTTTCACCAAACATTTTTCTAGCAAAAAGTAATAGTATACCTTTTAAATCGCTCATTGTAATGTTTTTATCAACTACCAATCCTTCTATTTGCATAAATTGGTGAGAGTGGGTAGCATCATCATCATCTCTTCTATATACTTTTCCTGGGCACAATATTTTTACTGGA